>AZIK01001005.1_pt1 | contig 24966 bp, 14 predicted proteins | sample 359131 | NCBI WGS metagenome assembly AZIK01 (sample SAMN02429715, study PRJNA222663) | marine sediment metagenome | biome: Sediment sample; isolation source: enrichment culture of sample MGS-ANC(AMM) from oil contaminated site at the... | place: Italy: Ancona | collected 2012-02-14 | depth 6 m m | reverse complement strand
TAGCGAATGCTCACTTCACCGGGTCAGAAATCACTCCGCCCTTTATCCGGGAGAGTTTGAAGGATCTGTTGGCCCTGCACGAGAAACAGGTGAGTATCGACAATATTCAGCGCACCGTGGCGGAGTATTACAAGATCAAGGTCGCCGACCTGTTGTCGAAACGCAGGACCCGTACGGTCACCCGGCCCCGGCAGGTCGCCATGGCATTGTCCAAGGAACTGACCAATCACAGTTTGCCGGAAATTGGTGATGCCTTTGGTGGTCGCGACCACACCACTGTATTGCATGCGTGCAAGAAGATCGTGGAATTGCAGGAGACTGATCCGGGCATCCGCGAGGATTATCAGAATTTTATGAGACTGCTGACTACCTGATGCCGGGCGTTGGCGAACCACATTCACCCTTCCAACATAAAGAAAGCTGAGTGCCATGAAACTGACGATCAGCCGTGAATCCCTGCTTACCCCGCTGCAAAGCATTGCTGGCGTGGTAGAAAAGAAACAGACCATGCCGGTACTGTCCAACGTGCTACTGGTGGCCGAGGACAATACCCTGACCCTGACCGGTACCAATATGGAAGTGGAACTGGTTGCCCGGGTAACGCCGGTGCATGTGGATCAACCGGGACGGATTACTGTTCCGGCCCGTAAACTGTCCGACATTTCCAGGGCCCTTGGTGATGAAGCGCCGATGGAGCTGGCCCTGGAAGGGGATCGTTTGCATTTGCGGTGTGGAGCCAGTCACTTCACGTTGTCCACCTTGCCGGCTGAACATTTCCCGAACGTTGAAGATGAAGATGAAAGTTTCCGTCTGGAACTGCCCCAGAAAGAACTGGGCCGGATGCTTGATGCAACGGCATTCGCGATGGCTCAGCAAGACGTTCGTTATTACCTCAATGGCCTGTTGCTTGAAGTGGACAAGGATCATGTAAGGACAGTTGCGACCGATGGACATCGGCTGGCGATGGCGCATCTGGAACTGGCGACTAACTGCCCGGAGTTGCGGCAGGTGATTGTACCGCGAAAGGGTGTACTGGAGCTGGCTCGGTTGCTTGAGGATGTGGAAACACCGGTTACCCTGGTTATTGGTGACAATCACCTGAGGGCGACTGTCGGGTCCTACACGTTCACCTCAAAACTCATTGAAGGCAAGTTCCCGGACTACAACCGGGTCATCCCGCGGGGTGGTGACAAGGTGGTCCTGGCGGATCGCGCCACCTTGAAGAATACCTTGCAAAGGGCGGGAATCCTGTCGCATGAGAACATTCGGGGCGTACGCCTGAATCTGGCGTCGGGCGAACTTCAGGTATTTGCCAATAACCCGGATCAGGAACAGGCTGAAGACGCGCTGCCGGTGGACTACCAGGGCGAATCCCTGCAGATCGGTTTTAATGTAGGCTATCTGGTAGATGTAATGAACGCGCTGGATGAGGACGAGGTGAAGATTACCCTGTCCAATCCGAACAGCAGTGCGCTGATTGAGGCAAAGAACGACAACCGCTGTCTTTATGTCGTGATGCCCATGAGGCTGTAGGAGGATGAGATTGATGAGTACCGTAACGAATGGAATCAAAGGGGCTTTTCGGATTGGCCAGACTGTGTCGGTACTCGGGCGCACCGGATTCAACTGGCTGAGGGGGGAACGTCCCCCGGCGCCGAGGCTGCTGAGGCAGACCTTCGAATCTCTTGGGGCGACGTACATCAAACTCGGTCAGTTTATCGCCAGTTCCCCTACGTTCTTTCCCAAAGAGTACGTGGAAGAGTTTCAGTACTGCCTGGATAAGACCCCTAACCTGCCCTTTGGTGTGATCAAGAAGATCATTCGGGAGGAGCTGGGGCGTCCCCTTGAGGAAGTCTATTCGGATATCGACCCGGTCGCCCTGGCATCTGCTTCTATTGCCCAGGTTCATGCGGCCCGTCTGGTAACCGGTGAGGACGTGGTGATCAAGGTCCAGAAGCCGGGTGTTGAGAACATTCTTCTTACCGATCTGAACTTCCTGTATCTCTCCGCCCGTATTATCGAGACTCTGGCGCCAAAACTGTCGTGGACGTCGATGTCGGGTATTGTTGAAGAAATTCAGCGAACCATGATGGAGGAATGCGATTTCATCAAGGAAGCCAACAATCTGAGGGTGTTTCGGGATTTTCTGCACGATACCCATAATGAGGACGCCGCGGTACCAAGGGTGTTTGAACACTGCAGTACCCGCCGGATTCTGACGATGGAACGTTTTCATGGAGTGTCACTGACCGATCTGGAAAGCATTCGCGGGTATGCCCGTGATCCCGAGCGCACGCTGATTACGGCGATGAATACCTGGTTTGCCAGTCTGACCCAGTGTGAATTCTTCCACGCAGACGTTCATGCCGGAAATCTCATGGTGTTGAAAGATGGCCGGGTTGGCTTCATTGATTTCGGAATTGTTGGCAGGATCAAGCCCGACACCTGGCAGGCAGTCAGCGATTTTATTTCGGCGGTGATGGTCGGCAACTTTGACGGGATGGCAGATGCCATGATTCGTATCGGAATCACCCGACAGACGGTTCGCGTGGATGATCTCGCGGCGGATCTTCAACGACTGTACCAGCAGATGGACAAGATGGTTCCTGATGAGGTGCCGTACGAAGCCGATCAGGCGGAAGACGACGTAAACCACATTCTGATGGATATGGTTAAGATCGGTGAAAGTCATGGGCTCCACTTTCCGAGAGAATTTGCCTTACTGTTGAAGCAGTTCCTGTATTTTGATCGTTACGTTCATATTCTGGCTCCGGAAATGGATGTGTTTATGGATGAACGACTGAATATGCTTCACTGAGGCTGTCGCCTTAATCGTTTGGCTTTTGTACACTAGGGCGGCGTTACCGGAGGGGTAACGCCGCCCTTTTTGTTTTGTGGGTTCCATCGGTTCCTTCCTTTCCCCTTCGAGTTTGTTTCCTTATGGCGCTCGTAAAATTCCAGACTGAAAACTTCCGCAATCTTTCGGCTTTGCCGGTCAGCTTCTCACCTTCCTTTAATTTGCTTTACGGCCAGAATGGCAGCGGAAAAACCAGTGTTCTGGAAGCGATAGGTTATCTGGGCCTAGGGCGTTCTTTTCGGATTAACCGGCATCAGGCCGTTGTCAGTCACGGCGAACAGCGGTTGACTGTGTTCGGTGGTCTTGATCACGGTTTAGATGAATCAGGAGCGGGTGGTCAGGAGGAACTGGTTCACCGGCTTGGTATTTCCCGGGACGTGGGCCAGAAGGAAACTGTTTTAAGAGTGGATGGTGAAGCTGTACGCAGTCTTTCCGGATTGGCAAAGCATCTGCCGGTCTCGGTTATCGATCCCGGAGTTTTTGAGGTGGTCGCTGGCGGACCCGGGAAACGAAGGCAGTTTCTCGACTGGTTGGTGTTCCACGTGGAACCTTCGTTCGGGTCAGTCTGGCAACAATGCCAGAGAGTGACATCGCAGCGGAATCAAACGCTCAGAAATGGTAGACTAGACGAAGCCCTACTGCGGGTCTGGGATCAACAGTACGCGACCTTGAGTGAGCGGATTACAGAGACTCGTAAGGGTGTCTTTACCCGCTTCAAAGAAGCCTTTGAAAAGCTGGTCCAGGAAGTCGAAGTTCCCTGGACCGAAGGTTTGAAGCTGGAGTATTACCCGGGCTGGGATCTATCACGGCCATTGGCAGAATTGCTTGCTGACCATCGTGATCAAGAGCGCAAGGTCGGGCACACGCTATATGGTCCTAACCGGGCCGATATCCGGCTGAAGTTTCAGGGGCGACCCGTCGCTGAGACATTCTCCAGGGGCCAACAGAAAACTCTGGTGATATTGATGAAAATTGCCCAGGGCATGGTGTTAAGCCAAATGGGCAAACAGGTGACCTTTTTACTTGATGATATTAATGCCGAGCTGGATGAAGGGCATCGCGCCATGTTGGCCAGCAAATTACAGGCATTACGTTGTCAGGTTTTTATCACGTCTATAGAGCGTCCCCTCGTGGATCAGCTCTGGCCGAAGGGTAAGGCACCGGAGTACAGATTGTTCCACGTGGAACATGGCAAATTGACGGAAGAATAAGACCGGTGCGACAACCTAGAATGCCCCGGCCTATCACGCTTCAGGAGTTTCCGAATGAGTGAATCGAACTATAATTCCTCCAGTATCAAAGTCTTGAAAGGACTGGATGCGGTGCGAAAGCGGCCAGGCATGTACATTGGCGATACCGATGATGGCACGGGTCTGCACCACATGGTCTTTGAATTGGTGGATAACTCCATCGATGAAGCACTCGCAGGCTATTGTTCGGAGATCGGGGTGATCATTCACCCGGACGAGTCGGTATCCGTTAAGGATAACGGCCGTGGCATCCCGGTGGACCTGCACGAAGAAGAGGGTGTGTCGGCGGCTGAAGTCATTATGACCGTGCTGCACGCCGGTGGTAAGTTCGACGATAACTCCTATAAGGTTTCCGGTGGTTTGCACGGCGTTGGTGTATCCGTTGTTAATGCCCTGTCCTCTACCCTTACTCTGACGATTCGCCGGGATAACAAGGTCTACGAGCAATCGTATACCCACGGTGTGCCCAATGCGCCGCTGACCGCCGTTGGCGAAACCGATGCCTCGGGTACCAAGGTGCACTTTATTCCGTCTCCGGAAACCTTTACCCACATTGAATTCCATTACGACATTCTTGCAAAGCGACTCCGGGAACTGGCGTTCCTGAACAGCGGTGTTCGGATCCGTTTAACGGATGAGCGCTCTGGCAAGGAAGAAGTTTTTGAATATGAAGGCGGCCTGCGGGCTTTTGTAGAGCACCTGAATGCCAACAAGACGCCAATCAACCGGGTATTCCACTTCAACCGCGAGCGTGAAGACGGCATTGCTGTGGAAGTGTCCATGCAATGGAACGACGCCTTCCAGGAAAATCTTTACTGTTTTACCAATAACATTCCGCAGCGCGACGGAGGCACTCATCTGGCCGGTTTCCGGGCAGCTCTGACTCGTTCCCTGAACAACTACATCGAGCATGAAGGGCTGGGCAAAAAGGCAAAAGTAGCCACTTCCGGCGACGATGCCCGTGAAGGACTGACTGCGATCATCAGCGTGAAAGTGCCGGATCCGAAATTCTCGTCACAGACCAAGGACAAGCTGGTGTCTTCCGAAGTGAAGACGGCGGTGGAGCAGGAGTTGTATCAGAGTTTTGCGGAATACCTGCAGGAGCAGCCCAACGAGGCCAAGCTTATCGTCAACAAGATGATTGAAGCTGCCAGGGCACGCGAGGCTGCGCGCAAAGCCCGGGATATGACCCGTCGTAAAGGTGCCCTGGACATTGCCGGTCTGCCTGGAAAACTGGCCGACTGTCAGGAGAAAGACCCCGCCCTTTCCGAACTGTACATTGTGGAGGGTGACTCTGCGGGTGGCAGCGCCAAACAGGGACGAGACCGGAAGACGCAGGCGATCCTTCCGTTGAAGGGTAAGATTCTGAACGTAGAGAAAGCCCGCTTTGACAAGATGTTGTCTTCTGCCGAAGTCGGCACCCTGATTACTGCCCTGGGCTGTGGCATCGGCCGGGAAGAATTCAATCCCGATAAACTCCGTTACCACTCCATCATCATCATGACCGATGCTGATGTGGACGGTTCCCACATCCGGACTCTGTTGCTGACCTTCCTGTTCCGCCAGATGCGCGAAATCATCGAGCGAGGCCATGTCTTTATCGCCATGCCGCCGTTGTATAAGGTAAAGCGTGGCAAGCAGGAGCAGTACCTGAAGGACGAGAAAGCCAAGGAAGCCTATCTCACCCAGACAGCCCTCGAGAGTGCCCAGCTCTATGTGAATCCCGAAGCCCCGGCAATCAAGGATTCGGCCCTTGAGACCATGGTCAAGGACTATCAGGCCGTGATGGCCATGATTGGCCGGCTATCCCGTGCCTACCCTGCCAAGGTCCTGGAGCAGATGCTCCAGAACATTACGCTGACGGCCGAGCACCTGAAAGACGAAGAAATTGTGGCACGCTGGGTAGCGCGTCTGGGTGACGGTCTTGATCTGGATACCCGTACCGGTACCAAGTACACCTTCTCGGTTACCAAGGATTCAGAGCGTGATCTTTACCTTCCGAAAGTGACTATCTATGTCCATGGTATTCCCTATGAGCATGTGTTCAGTCATGAGTTCTTTGACTCCTCCTCCTACGCAGCCATTGCCCGTATGGGAGAAACCCTGGATGGCCTGATTGAGGAAGGCGCCTATATCCAGCGGGGCGAGCGAAAGCAGGCTGTACTGTCCTTTGAGGGAGCCCTGGATTGGCTGATGAAAGAAGCCCAGCGAGGCTTGAACATCCAGCGCTATAAGGGACTGGGCGAGATGAACCCGGAGCAATTGTGGGAGACCACCATGGATCCGGAAACCCGTCGCATGATGAAGGTGACGATCGAAGATGCCATCGCGGCGGACCAGATTTTCACCACCTTGATGGGAGACGACGTAGAACCGCGTCGTAACTTCATTCAGACCAACGCCCTGGAAGTGACCAACCTGGACATCTGATCAGGCGCCACGTTCAGGAGCAATAAAAAAGCGGCGGAGGCTTCCAACCTCCGCCGCTTTTTTGTTCGGCTTTATTACGACCCCCTGGGGATTACTTACTTGCCGGTGGTCGACTCCGACGACTTGTTCTTTTCTTTCTCTTTCTCTGCCAGATGGGGCGCCATGACGTCTTCCAGCGTGTAACCCGTCAGACGACGAATCGTGCGCCAGAGATAGTAGAAAATCAGCATCATCATGATCATGGAGGGAATGGCAATCATCGGATAACTGACCAATGTCATCCGGCCAAGCTCCTCATTGAAAGCCTGAGTGCCGGAGGGGCTGACCACAATCCATTTTGCCAACACATAATTCATGATGGATGAGAACAGAAAGGTTCCCGAAAAAAAGTAGCTGGCTTTAAGCAAACGGCTCTCAAACTCCTCCACCCTGTTGTGCTCTTCCAGTCTCTGATGGATTTTATCCACATCCAGAACGGTGGGGTTATAGAGCAGCGTCCGCACCAACGGATACCTGGTTCTGGTGGATGCGAGCACCGCCAGACCAATGACGGCCGGAATTGCCGCTTCTTTGATGGCCAGCCAGCCGGCATCCAGTTCCAGCAGTCCGATGCCCCCGGTGAGCCCGACACTGATCAGGCCAAGTACCGCGATGAAGTTTTTCTTGCGGTACTTCACCAGCTCGAACAGACCCCAGCCCAGAGGAAAGGCGAGCCCGATCAGCAGCGCGTTCACGTTGCCCAGGTACTCGTCGCCACTGAATTTCATCAGGATAACGGATGGAATGATTATGCTGACCAGAAGATCAACCCAGGGCCTTGGCTTGTGGTCCGGAATGTTGGTGGAGCTCGGAGACGTCATGATTAAGCCTGGTTGGTGAAACTGGAGCAGCGCCGAACGGCCCTGCGATCGTACTGCCAGAAGTATACGATGAATGCGGGCCCTTGGGTAAGCGCATAAAAAAGCCGGGCATAGACCCGGCTTTTTATCCACTATCCACAGTCAGAGAATCAGGCCCCGACTTCCTTGAGGCTCTCTTCGACAATGGCCAGACCTTCTTCCAGTACATCGTCTTCGATGGTGACCGGCATCAGGAACCGCAGGGTGTTGCCGTACATACCACAGCTCAGCAGAATCAGACCCTTCTCCTTGGCTTTCTTGGTCACCGCTGCTGCCAGTTCCGGCTTCGGTGTACGGCTTTCCTTGCTTTCAACCAGTTCAAAGGCGGCCATGGGCCCCAGGTTACGAACATTGTCCACATGGGTGAACTGTTCCTGCCACTGGTTGAAGCGCTGCTTCAGTTTTTCGCCAAGCGCCTGGGATTTGCCAAGGATGTCTTCCTCCTTGAACACCTCAAAAACCGCCAGCGCTGCGGCACAGGCGGTCGGGCTGCCCGTGTAGGTGCCGCCCAGAGAGTTCGGGCCGGACGCATCCATGTGCTTGTCGGTACCGACAATAGCGGAGATGGGCATACCGTCTGCCATACTCTTGGCCATCGTCATCATGTCCGGCTCAACGCCGCTGTGCTCGATGGCAAACATCTTGCCGGTACGGCCAAAGCCACTCTGAACTTCGTCCACAATCATCAGGATGTTATTTTCATCGCAGATTTTGCGGATTTCTTTCAGGAAACTGGTTGGAGCTGCGTAAAAACCACCCTCACCCAGCACCGGCTCAATCACGATGGCGGCCGTATTGTTGGCCGGAGAGTCGGCTTTCATGGTCATCTTCAAACCACGAAGTGCTTCGTCTTCACTGACTCCGTGATATGGCACCGGGTATGGCGCGCGATAGACAGTTCCCGGCATGGGCCCGAAATCGGTCTGGTAGGGCGCTGCCTTGCCGTTCATCGCCATGGTGTAAAAGGTCCGGCCGTGATAACCGCCGTCAAAGCAGATCACGTTGGTCTTACCGGTAGCGGCCCGGGCGATCTTCATCGCGTTCTCGAGGGCTTCAGCACCTGAGTTGGCCAGCATCACCTTGGCATGGCCCTTGACCGGTACTACTTCGCTGAGTTTTTGCGCCAGCTTTACGTAGCCCTCATAGGGCATGACCGTCTGGCAGGTATGCATCAACTTGTCGAGCTGTGCCTTGACGGCCTCCACCACCTTGGGGTGACGGTGGCCAATGTTCAGTACGCCGATGCCGCCAGCAAAATCGATCATGCGTTTGCCGTCTGCATCCCACAGTTCCGCATTCGTTGCATGGTCGGCAAACTGTTCATTGGGACTTGCCGCGCCCGCTGCAACGTAGCGTTCTTTGAGTGCCTGCAATTCTTTATTGCTCACTTTGCCATTCTCCCTGTGTTCAGGTTCGAAAGTTTCACTTACCAGTGTAAGTAGTACGGTGCCAGGAAACAAACCGACTATTGTCGCTGTCAGACGGCATTGTCCCGGAACTGAAGTTTTGCCAAACGCTGGTAAAGGGGGTTGTGGTCCATCAATTCATCGTGACTGCCAACGGCCAGCAAGCGTCCCTGATCCATTACTGCGATACGGTCAGCGTCCCGGACGGTAGCCAGCCGGTGGGCAATCACCAAGGTGGTCCGCCCGGCTGTGAGCGCCGGCATCGCCTGCTGGATCAGGTTTTCACTCTCGGCATCCAGGGCACTGGTGGCTTCATCCAGTAGCAGAACCGGGGCGTCGGCCAGCAGCGCCCGGGCGATGGCAAGACGCTGCTTCTGGCCGCCAGACAAACCCAGGCCGGCATCGCCAAGTGGTGTTTCGTAGCCTTTTGGCAGGCTCTGGATGAAATCATGGGCATGGGCCACCTTCGCCGATTGCTCGACATCCTGCTGACTGGCATCAGGACGGGCGTAACGGATGTTGTCTGCCACAGTGCCATGAAACAGGGCAGGATTCTGGGGCACCAGGGAAAAACAGCGGCGCAGGGCGTCGAGAGACAGTTCGGCGGTGTCTATCCCGTCAATGAGAATTCTGCCTTCGGTTGGCTGGTAGAAGTGCAGCAGCAGGTCGAACAGGGTCGATTTACCGGCCCCCGATGGCCCCACGAGCGCCAGGGTTTCGCCGGCCTTTATCTCCAATGTCAGATTCGTTAATGCGGGCTGTTGCGAACGTCCGGGGTAGGAAAAGCCCAGATGGTCAATCTGGATGGCACCCTGCACAGGCTCCGGAAGATTCAGGGCCGTCTGTTTGCGTTCAAACGCCGGTTCCGTCTGTAGTAGCTCAAACAGGCGCGCCGCGGAGCCTGCCGCCCTCTGGAGTTCGCCAATCACTTCACTGATGGCACCGGCCGCCACGCCCACCAGAAGGCTGTAGAACACAAAGGCCGCCAGTTCACCGGGGCTGATCCGGCCGTGAATAACGTCCAGGCCCCCTATCCAGATGACAATACCCACGGCGCCCATCACCAGGGAAATGGCCAGTGTGGTCAGCCAGGCGCGCTGTCGAATGCGCTGGCGTGCAATCTCGAAGGCCCGTTCAGATACTTCGGAAAAAAACCGGCGGTCGTGGGGCTGATGGTTGAAGGCCTGAACCGTTTTGATCTGGGTGAGGTTCTCGCCCACGTAACTGCCCACATCCGCAACCCGGTCCTGACTGAGCCGGGACAGCGCCCGCACCCGTCGGCCGAAAAACAGAATGGGGACGATCACCAGTGGAAAACCCAGAAGAATGATACCGGCCAGCTTGGCGTTGGTGACAAACAAAAGTAGCAATCCCCCGACCAGCATCAGCGCGTTACGCAGGGCAATGGAAACGGTCGAACCAATCACCGACTGCAGCACGGTGGTATCGGCGGTAAACCGGGACTGGATCTCCAGGGCACGATTCTGCTCGAAGAAGCCGGGATGAAGATCAATCAGGTGGTTGAATACTTTCTTGCGAATATCCGCCACCACCCGTTCGCCGATCCAGGACACCAGGTAGAACCGGGCAAATGATCCGAACGCCAGGCCCAGCACCAGAATGAAAAACAGACCAATGGCTTTGGCCAGGTTTTCCGGCGATTCGGTGGCCAATCCCTGATCCACCAGGATCCGCAAACCCTGCCCCAACCCGAGGGTAATACCGGCGGTAAGAACCAGCGCCACCAACGCTCCGGCGATAGCCCGACGATAGGGGCTGATAAATTCGAAAACCAGTTTCAGGGCTTTGCGGTGACGGGTTCTGATGGTGTGCCTCCTGACGGGCTGAGTGCTGTAAACTCGAGTAACAATACGGTTTTGTTTCTGAACAAGACCTATCATACAGCTAAGCAAGAGCCCGTGTGCTCGACAGCTCCGAAACCCAAGGAAAGCCCTGTGCGCGCCTACGCCGATAACGACTACCCGGCAGACCATAAACCGGACTGGAAAATAATTTCAGGCCTGTGGCCTTATCTCGCTGAATTCCGTGGTCGGGTCGCGCTGGCCCTGGCGTTGCTGGTGCTGGCGAAACTGGCAACGGTCGCCACCCCCATTGCCCTGAAATACATTGTCGATTACCTGGACCAGAACCGCGGAGCAGACATGTTGCTGTGGATTCCGGTGATTCTGGTGGTCGCCTACGGATCATTGCGCTTTGGCGCCACCCTGTTCAACGAGCTTCGGGACGCGGTATTCGCCCGGGTGGCCGAGCGGGCCATGCGACGGGTCTCCCTGCGGGTGTTCGAGCATCTGCACCAGCGGGAGCTGGCCTTTCACCTGGATCGGAAGACCGGAGGTCTGGCCCGGGATGTTGAGCGGGGCACCAATGGCATCAGTTTCCTGCTGCGCTTCACCCTCTTCAACATTGTTCCCACCCTTCTGGAAATCCTGCTGGTGGCCGGCATTCTGTTTGTGGTTTTCAACGTCGGCTACGTGCTGGCGATCCTGGTTGCCGTGGTGGTGTACGTGGTCTTTTCCATCAAGGTGACCGAGTGGCGTACCCGGTTCGTAAGAGAGGCCAATGCGCGGGATAACCAGTCCAATTCACGGGCAGTCGACAGTCTTCTTAACTATGAGACGGTGAAGTATTTCAACAATGAGCGCTACGAGGCCCAGGTCTACGACCAGGATCTGGATGACTGGGAACAGGCCCGCCTGAAGAACCGGTTGTCCCTGGCTGCCCTGAACTCGGGTCAGGCGCTGATCATTGGTGTGGCGATGATTGTGATCATGGCCATGGCAGTGCGGGAGGTGGCTGCTGGCGAGATCACTCTGGGTGACTTCACCATGATCAACGCCTACCTGCTTCAGCTGTTCATTCCCCTGAACGCACTGGGTTTTGTCTACCGGGAAATCCGCCAGGCCCTGGTGAACGTCGAGCGACTGTTCAGGTTACTCGGGGACAGTCCGGCCATCCAGGATGCGCAGGATGCAACGGAACTGGCTGTGGATAAAGGCGAAGTGCAGTTTGACCACATACACTTTGCCTATCGTCCGGACCGGCCGATTCTGCAGGATGTGAGTTTCTCCATCCCGGCCGGTCACAAGGTTGCCGTTGTGGGTGCCAGTGGCGCGGGCAAGTCGACCCTCGCCCGGTTGTTGTTTCGTTTTTACGATGTTGACCGGGGTGCTATCCGGATTGATGGCCAGGATATCCGACAGGTTACCCAGGACAGCCTGCGTTCGGCGATTGGTGTGGTGCCCCAGGATACGGTGCTGTTCAACGATACCCTCTACCGGAACCTGGCCTATGGTCGGCCCGCCGCCACCGAGGATGAAGTATACCGGGCTGCCCGGCTGGCCAATCTCGAAGACTTTATCCACAGCCTGCCAGATGGCTATCAAACCAGAGTGGGCGAACGGGGCCTTAAGCTCTCTGGTGGTGAGAAACAACGAGTCGCCATTGCCCGTGTGATCCTGAAAAATCCGCCATTGCTGATTCTGGATGAGGCCACGTCATCCCTGGATTCGTTGTCCGAACAGGCGATTCTTGGTGCCCTGAAGGAAGTGAGCCAGCGGCGGACGACCCTGGTGATTGCCCACCGGCTTTCTACCATCCGCGATGCCAATACCATCCTGGTAATGGACGCCGGCCGCATCATCGAGAGCGGAAGTCATCATGAGTTGCTGACCGCCGGTGGTCATTACGCCCACCTCTGGGCGCAACAACACCGGAATGATGAGGAGCAGACCCCGGAGAGCTAGGCTTTCCTGAGCAGTCCGGCCAGACCGGACGCACGGACTACCTGCTGCCCGACGGCCTCTTGCAGAATTCTGGCGTCGCCGGTAATCAGGCTGAACCAGTTTCTGGCTCGGGTTATACCGGTGTAGATCAGCTCCCTGGTCAGGACCGGGCTCAGCCGGTCCGGCAGTACCAGGCAGGTGTGGTTGAACTCGGAACCCTGGGACTTGTGCACGGTCATGGCGTACACGGTTTCCAGTTGCTGCAGGCGGCTGGGCGAAATCCACCGGATACCACCCGGACCATCGTCATCGGGGAAGGCAACGCGCAGGGTGTATCCGGGATCGCCGGCGTCGGTCCTGTCCCAGGGAACGCTCAAGGTAATGCCGATATCCCCGTTCATCAGGCCCAGATTGTAGTCGTTGCCGGTAATCAGTACCGGACGGCCCGGGTACCAGCCTTCGGCCCGGGTTATCAGTTTTTCAGCCAGCAGTTGCCGGGCGATCCGGTCGTTCAGCCCCTCCACGCCCCAGGGGCCTTTGCGCAGGGCACAGAGAACCTGGAAGTCGTTGAAGGCGTTGAGTACCTGTACCGCCATGGCATCCCAGTGTTCGCGTGGACTGGTTTCGGTCAGGCCATGATTTCGCATCCGTTCCAGGTAATGGCGGTAACCAACGGGTGGCGGAAGGCGATGACCATTCACTTCGCGATCCTGTCCGGCATTACGGAATGCCTCCGGTGAGCCGGTAATGGCATGGCGGCATACCAGATCCAGGGTGTCTTCCGGATCCGGTTTTCGGGTTTGGCCATTGAGCAGGATGACATCGTCGAATACCGCTTCCCGGATCTGGCGCAACATGACGCTATCGAGCGCATTGGTATTCACGGCTTCCGCGAACGCCCGTATGCCACTGTCTTCCCGGAACCGGTAACTCTTGCGCAGCATGGCGACGGCCTGATCCATAGGCTGGCCTTTTTTGTCCACAAGGCTGTCAGGTATGTGGCTGCCGGTTATGGTGGCGAGCCACTGCGCCGTTTCCGGTGTGTAGTGGGCTTCCAGCGCCCGCTGGCACAATTCACCCAATACCGCACCGGCATCCACTGAGGCCAACTGGTCCTTGTCGCCCAGCAGGATCAGCTGGGCGTTGGCGGGCAGCGCATCGAATACTGAAGCCATCAGGTCAACGTCCACCATGGAGGCTTCATCGATCACCAGGATATCCACGAGCAAAGGGTTGTCGCGGTTATGGCGGAATGTCCGGGTATCTGGTCGGCTTCCAAGCAGGCGGTGCAGCGTGGTGACCCTGGTAGGAATATCCGACAGGGTTACCTTCCCGGGCAGCCCGGCAAGCGGCAGACGGCTGACCGCACCGCCAATGGACTCGTTGAGGCGGGCTGCAGCCTTGCCGGTGGGGGCCGCCAGGCGGATGCGGTATTTTCGCCCTGCCCGTGAGGCAGACTGCCCGGCTACCGCCTGCAGGGCGGCCAGCAGATTGACCACGGTGGTGGTTTTTCCGGTTCCGGGGCCGCCGGTGATGACAGCGAAACGGTTGCGCGCAGCGAGCGCGCAGGCCAGTTTCTGGTAGTCCACCGGTTCCGGCGACTGGAACAACTGGCCGAGGGCGCTGGCAAGGGTAGCGGCCGAATCGGACGCCGGATCTGCCAGGGGCGATGGCAAGGCCAGTCGCTGGCGGATGCCCTGGGCAATACGTTGTTCATAGCGCCAGAGTCGGCGCAGGTAGAGACGGTTTTCGTTCAGAACCAGGGGTGAAGTATGTGAGCCATTACTTACTGCGCAGGCCTCTTTTAGGGCGCTTTGACAGTCCGAAAGCGTGACCCTGGCCAGCAGGTCCGATGGCTTTAACCGGTCCGGCTCGGCTGCTACGGAATCGCTCAGGGTATCGCGAACCTGCTCTTCCGGTGGCAGGGACAGGGTGTTGCCGGCATCGGCGAGGAGGCTGCCAAGGTCGATACAGACATGGCCCCGACCCACCTGATGGGAAGTCAGGGCTGCCAGTAACAGAACCAGTGGGATCGGGCGTTCGCCCTGCTCTTCGGACAGTTCCCGTATCAGGTGGGCAAAGCCAACATCCAGGGGGCGGAGCCACTCTGCCTGTTGCCACTGCAGCAGCAGAGCCTCGATCTTGTCCAGACTGGCCAACACTGTGGAGATATCGACGGATGTGCTGTGTGCATCAGGTAATGGGGTTGCACCGGAACTGTTGTCCTCCGGAAACAGGTCAATCTGGTTTTCGGATTTTCGAGCGTCAGCGCGGGTTCGGCTCATGCGGCTACCTCTCCGTGTACGGACTCGCCATCAAACAGGGCATCCAGTTGTTCAATCAGGCTTCTCGGTGGTTTATCGGTAAAGACACCGCCACTTCTGGAGTGGACGCCCCGCAGGAACAGATACACCGCGCCGCCAATATGGCGATCGTAGTCGTAACCCGGTAACCGGGCCTTCAGCAATCGATGCAGTGCCAGCAGGTAGAGCACGTATTGCAGATCGTAGCGTTTATCCAGAATGGCGTCGCCCATGGCTTGATCTGTGTAGGCGCTGTCCTCCTCACCCAGGGTATTGGATTTGTAATCCAGCACGTAATACTGTCCGTTGTGTTCGAATACCAGATCGATAAAGCCCTTGAGCATGCCGTTGAAGCGTGACTCTTCAGCCTGGGGCCGATCGGCGTCGTTCAGGGTATTGTGTTGCACCAACTGGTCGAGCTTCGCGATGCTGACATTGCGGCTTTCAAACCAGAACTCCAGCTCCGGGCGCAGGGATGTCAGGTTCGCCAGACTGACGCTTTCGGTACCGCTGCGATCCAGTCGAAGGGGTTGGGCGATCAGCGCCAGTAACCATTGTTCCAGTGGTTCCACCCAGTCACTCCAGCCACGGGTTCCGCATCGGCGGGTTAGCTGTTCCCGGAGCAGGGCCGGATTGTCCAGAACCCGCTGAAACCCGTGCTGGGTACACCACTCCAACAATTCGTGCAGGAAGGTACCGGGGCCGGCGCCTTTGGGAAAGTTGTGATGGTTGCGGTGAGCCGCCATGGGCGCGGATTCGTCATCTGCCTCCTGACCGCTCTCTTCCAGCAGGTTCTGGGTCTGGGCATCCTCCACTTCGCCGGTAAACGCAATCCCGGTTCCGGCCATGCCGGTGTATTCGATGGAGGAGTAACTGGCAATCCACCAGTCTTCCCTTGCCTCGCGGGTAGACTTCAGGGCTGGTCCGAGGGCCTCGGGTGCCTGTTCGGAGTAGTGTTGATCGTCCGGTTCCGGCAGCGGGCCAACCGTGATTTCCGGCCGGCCCTCTGCCAGACGGCCCAGGCATTGGCTAATGCCGCTCTGTCCTTCCCCGGCGATCAGGTAGCCCAGACCACTTTGCTGCCAGTTTTCGAGGGCGGCCGCGCCTACCCAGGTAGCGAATCGGGCCCGGGTCAGGGCTACGTAGAGCTTACGGATATCCTCGCCCAGGCGTTCCCGGTCTGCTTTGGTAACGTCCTCCGGGGCGGGATCGAAAACGGTGATCAGTCGTCCCACGTCATCGTGATAGCGGACGAAGGCCTGTTTTTCACTCTGGGCTCTGAAGGCGGTGCCAAAAGGCAGGAACACCAGCGGATATTCCAGGCCCTTCGACTTGTGAACCGTAATCACCTTCACCAGTCCGGCATCGCTTTCGAGCCGCAGGGTACGATGTTCGTCTTCCTCGTCGGCTGCCCGCAGGATCTGGGTGTAGTGGTGCACCAGTGCGTGTTCACCGTCCAGTTGCAGGCTGTCCTGCTGGAGCAGCTCTGCGATGTGCAGGATATCGGTCAGTCGCCGTTCACCATCGGGCCGCTGCAGCAAACGGCCCGGAACCTCGAAGTCCATCAGGAAACTGCGTAGCACGGGCAGAACACCCTGCTTCTGCCACTGCTGGTGATACCCGATAAAACGGTCAATTTCCTGCTCCAGTACCAGTTCGTCGTTGAGCAGTTCATTTATCGCCTGCCAGGACTGTCCCAGGGTGGGTGTGGCCAGGGCCGCCCGGATATACGCCAGTTGTCTGGGCTCTGCGAAGGCCCTCAACCAGCTCAGCATTTCCTTTGCTTCCCGGGAGGTCAGTACCGAGTCCCGGTCGGACAGGTAAACGCTCTTGATGCGTCGGCGACCCAGGGCGTCCCGCACTGCGCTGGCCTCGTTGCGATTATTCACCAATACCGCGATATCTTGCGGGGCGAGTGGTTCCAGTTTCTCCGGGCTCTCCGGCAGGGCGAAACCGGCGGCCCCGGCCTGCCCCAGGGTCAGCAAACGGGCGATTTCGCTGGCACAGGTTTCCGCCACGTCGGCGGTGGCAGCACCCTTGGCGAGGCCCCTGGCGTTGCCGTTCCTGTCTTCTTCATCGGATTCGTGGGTCCAGAACACCAGGCTGGACTGAACTTCCCCGTTCACCGACCACAACCGTTTGGTGCCGTTGGCGTCCACGCCCTGGAACGGCAGTGGTGAGGTGTCGCCCTTGCCAAACAGGAAAGCGCCGTCCCGGCTGCACTGGTCGCTGTATTCAAATACCCGGTTGACCGCAGCCACCATGGGTCTGGCGGAGCGGAAGTTTTTACCGAGTGTGAAGGTTCGTTCTCTCACACCCTCTCTGGCCTGAAGGTAGGTGTAGATGTCCGCGCCCCGGAAGCCGTAAATGGCCTGCTTGGGATCGCCGATCATCAGCAGGCAGGTGCTGGTATCTCCGCCCGCGACATTATAGATGCGGTCGAAAATGCGGTACTGGACCGGATCGGTGTCCTGGAACTCGTCGATCAGGGCCACCGGGAACTGTCGGCGGATGGTGGCGGCCAACTGATCGCCGCGGGATCCGTGTAAGGCGTCGTCCAGTCGGGTGAGCAGATCATCAAAGCCCATCTCGGAACGTTGCTGTTTTTCCGATTCCAGCCTTTCGGCAATCCAGTGGCTGGCATGGCGCAGAATGTCGGATTTGGCGCTGGGCTGGTTCTGGCTGAACGCCACCAGGGCTTCGATCGCATCGAAGGCAGGATGATGAGGAGCCGACTCATCGCCTTTAACAATGTTGTTGAGCCCCTCGGGCGTCTGGTTCTTGAAGCCGGCGGCACTGTCGATCTTTTCCGGTAACAGTTCGTCGGAATCTGCCCACGGGACCAGAAGGTCCCAGACCTTGATCATGGCGTTCTTGCTACCGCCATGGAGTCGTTTGCTTTTGTTGAGATCGTTCAGCAGGTCAATGACTTCCCCCCGCCACTGGCTCCAGGGGTGAGCCTTCAGGGCCCGGGACTGTTCCAGGCGCCGACTGACTACCTGATCGATGGCCTGGTAAACGCTGTCCGGTGGTGTGCCCAGGCTTTGAGGATCATCAATCAGGTTGCGTATCGCCTGGCGCAGGTTGTCCGGCGTTTTCCAATGGCTCAGTGCCTCATCCATGAGCGCCGTGGGCAGCGGATAGACGAACGTACGCCAGTAATCCCGGGTGACCTCATCCAGTAATTCACTCTGGTCGGTTTCCAGGGTGAGTTTGAACAGGCTGCCGCTGTCGAAGGCGTGCTCGCTGAGCATGCGGTTGCAGAAACTGTGGATGGTAGATACCGCCGCCTCATCCATCCACTCGGCGGCCAGCAGCAGCTTCTTGCGGCATTCCGGCCAGGTGGCCGGATCCGGGTAGCTTTGGTCTCGTAGCTGGTAGATCAGTGCTGTTTCTGCGGGCGGGTCGGACTCATCCGGGCCATCGGAAAACACCTCTGCGGCCTGGGTCAGCCGGGTGCGGATGCGATCGCGAAGTTCCTTGGTGGCGGCCTCGGTGAATGTCACGACCAGCAGGTTGGGTGGCAGCAGGTTCTGCAACGGGCTGTCCGACGGTTGGCCATGGCCAAGCACCAGGCGCACGTACAGAATGGCGATGGTGAAGGTCTTGCCGGTTCCGGCGCTGGCTTCAATCAGCGCGCTGCCGTTCAGGGCAAGCGCCAGCGGGTTCAGGTTTGGGTTGAGATTGTTCATTGGATCGCTCATTCCATACTCCCGATCTGGTCCGCCGCCGACTTACCCTGTTCAGCTTCCCACAGAGGCACATAGAGCTGATGTAACAGGGCTTCGAACTCGCCGCTGGCCATCAGTTGCTCCGGAGTTTCGAAAGCACCCCTCAGGTAGCCTGTATCCCTTTCCAGGGCTGTATTGTAGGCTTGCTCTGCCTCTGCAACGGCCCGTTCGTGGTCGCCCAGGTATTTCTTGCTGCCGTAGAAACTGGTGATCCAGGCAAAGCCCGCCTCACAGTGCACAGGCAGGGCCCGGGTCGTTGCCTCTATCCAGCGGTTGAGGCTTGCTTCGAAGAGTGGCCTGGCCCGCTCGGGCGCCAGCGGTGCGAACCGGACGGTTTTCCGCTCCTCCTTGCCCAATATCCGTGTTTCAAAAGGCTGGCCGGTAAGTTGGCCGGCGAGATGAATCACCCAGTCGCGTAACAGGTTTGCGTAGCGGACTTTCCGGCCGTTACCGGCACTGCTTAACAGGCTTGAGCTGGCCACCACCAACCGGCAAAGTTCACCCCCTGGATTACAGCGCAGACTATCGATCAGGTCTGCCACTTCCACCGAACCCAGGGAATTTTCAAACTGGTAATCGAAGGCCAGTGGCTCGGCAATCACTTCTGGCCATTCGGCGAGGGCATCCCGGTATCGCTGGAACAGATCCGGCAAGCGCCCCGCCAGCTCCGAACGCAGCCGGTGTTCGGTTATGCCCATGCCCAGATCGCCCCGGCGGGCCATCCGGTCCAGTGCGGCCTGCAGCCGCCCCTCAAGTTCTTCTTCACTGTCGGCCTTGAGCACACCGTCCTTAATCAGCTCGTTATCCAGGCGCCAGCGGTCCAGACCGTCCAGATCGAAATTCTCATTGTCGGTGTCGTCGTCCTCGATATCGTCAAAACGCACCTGCAGGCGGCGCTGGTAAAAGGTGTCGATGGGCTTTTTCAGAAAGCCGGCCAGATCGCCCAGACTGATGGGTTCTTCCGGTGCCTGATATGGGAGCGCATCCTGAGTATGCTCTGTGGCCGCAACGCCGTGGGCACTGCGCCACTCCCGTTCATAGGTGAACAGGTTGCGGGCCTGCCGGATCTCTTTAAGTGGTCGGGGGGCACTGTTTTCGCCCTCTTCCAGCCCGTTGGATTTCGGAAAATAGGCCCGACTGAAAGGCTGCAACGGGTGTTGGGTGGTCAGCGCCCGGGTTACCTTTGCGGTCGCATCCCCCGACACCTGCCAGAGGTTGTCCAGGTGATCCTGCAGCTGGCCCACAAGAACCGAGGGAGGTCGTTCGGAATCGTCCTTGATGCTTCTGCCAACCCAACTTATGTAGAGCTGTTCCCGGGCTGATAACAGGGCCTCCAGGAACAGGTAGCGGTCGTCTTCCCGGCGGGAACGGTCCCCCGGACGGTAGTCCTGGGCCATCAGGTCAAAATCCACCGGCGGCCGGGAGCGGGGATAGTCACCGTCGTTCATGCCCAGCAGGCAGACGTGGCGAAAGGGAATGGCCCGCATGGGCATCAGAGTGGCGAAATTCACCTTGCCGGCCAGGAAACGCTGGTTCAGGCCGCCTTCGTCAAGCCCGTCCAGCAGAACGTCTTTGACGATATTCAGGGGCAGCTTCTGATCCCCAAGGCCGGCGGCCAGGGCATCCTCCAGCCACTGCTCCAACTGGCGGCGGAAACGGTTGAGCAGCAGCAGATCGTTGCCGGTGACCTGATGGAAAAACTGCTCGAGCATACCGGAAAACAGGACTTCCCAGTCTTCGGGAGTGCGGTTGGTCTGCAGCGCCAGCCACAGGCTTTCCAGCTGGCGTACAAAGTCGTTCAGACAGCCAACCAGGCTTGCCTGCAGTCCGCCGATCTCGCCATAGGGCTCCACACCGCACCAGGGCTCATCCTCCCCCACGCCATAGCCCAGCAGCATGGCGCGCAGGCCGGATTGCCAGGTGTTGCGTTCCAGTTCCGCTGGCAGATCGAGGCTTTCCCGGTGCCCGCCATGCAGGCCCCAGCGGATGTTCGCGCCCTCGACCCAGCGCCGCGCGAGGGGAATTTCATCTTCATTGACACCGAAGCGGTCACGGATGCCCGGCACTTCCAGCAGACTGATGATTTCGCTTACCGCGAATCGGCTGCGGGGCAGGGACATCAGAGTTTCCAGGGCAATCAACACCGGTTCGTGGTGACGCTGGCCCTGATCGGAAATGGTAAAGGGAATGTGCCGTTTGCGGCCGGCCTGATAGCGGCCGAATACCGCCTGGATATGCGGTGCGTATACGTTGATGTCCGGTACCATCACAATCACATTCCTGGGGCGCAGAGACGGGTCGGCATTGAATGCCGCCAGCAACTGGTCGTGCAATATCTCGACTTCTCGCTGGGGGCTGTGAGCATCGTGGAATGCCAGGGAATGGTCCTGCAGCAGATCCAGCCGGCGCTGTTGTTCACGGATCTCCTGCAAAGGGGTCAGGTTGTGGATGTCGTTCTGCAGTTGGTGCAGCAGGCGCGGTGCGTCATCGTTGCCGTGGTTCGAGAAAATGTCGATCTTCCGGTCCGGGGTCTGGAAGCTGCCCCGGTATTCTTCGGGATTATCGAACTCGTCCAGCAGCCGGATATAGTCCCGGCCCTGCTTTCCCCATGCGGCCAGCAGTGGGTTGGCATGCTGGTGCAACTGGTCCGGATCGTCGATGGCTGAAAGTGCAGGATGGGTCTTGCCTCGCTTCCGCTCGGCGGTGAGCAGTTCCCGGTCGCTGATGATGTCGGCCCAGTAAAACTGGCAGGGGTTGTGAACACACAGCACCACCTGGCTGAACCGGCTCAATACATACAGAGCCTCCAGAGCCTGCCGGGGCAGTGATGAAACTCCGAATACCACAATGCGCTCCGGTAGCCGGGCCGGATTGGCGGGCGCCTGGATACGCTGGCCCTGGTCCATGAACCGGGTATGGATCTGCGAGCGGCTGGTATCGGCTTCGGCCCCCACATCCTCGACCAGTTTTCGCCACAGCAGCGGTTGCCAGCGGGTTTCCGCATCCAGCGGTTTTTCTTCAGCCCGGGCAGTAATAATCACGTCCTTACCGTGCTCCCAGGCCGCCAGCCAGTCGGCCCGGAACACCTGGTACTGGTCGAACAGATCCGCCACCTTTTCGGCCAGCTGGAAATTGCGCAGATCCGGATCGTTACCCTGGAGGAACCGCGCCAGCGGCGTGAATGCGTCATCCTGCCCCACCAGTCGGGGTAGTAACCGGTACAGCCGCCATACCAGCCGACGCTTGTCGAAAGGCGACTGCTCGGGTACCTCTCCGTCCGGAAGAACGGCCCGGTAGGCCTGCCAGATAAACCGGGCCGGGAACAGGAAATCCATACCGGCGGCGATGCCCAGGCCGCCCTCCATGCCATCTTCGGTGCGCTTTTCTGCCAATGCCAGCTTCAGCCACTGGGCAATGCCGTTACTCTGCACAAGGAAGGTTTCACTCTGCAGTGGGGGCATCGGGTTGTGCCGGCAAATATAGACAACGGCCCGACGAAGGTCTTCCAGATGGTTGGCATGGATGGCGTGAAAGCCGGGTTCGATGGTGGACGTGTCGGTCATTGGGTTCCTTGTCGGGTGCGCAATTCAATCCGGTTGCCACAGGTTACCGCATGTGACGACAGATGCGGACAGCCTGGAACATCTGAACGCGGAAAATCGTACAGAGCGCAAGCGACAAAAGGTGTCGTAATCAATCCGACAGGGAGGGGGGTGGGACGGTCTCTTGCAGCGGGCCCTAGAGGGGGACCCGCATGGTCTCGGAACTGCTGTCGGGCATGCCGATCATTTCATCGGTTCCAGCCGGTGGAATCACTTCAGTACGGTCAACCGGGTAATCATTGAAATACTCCCGCGCTGCGCTGGCACCGGTAAACATCACCGGTTTGTCATAAGGATCGGTCAGCACATAACCCTGGCCTTCCAGATAGAAGCGAGCCATATAGTAGCGCCCTTCCATTGAGACGATCTCCAGCAGGGAGATGGTGTCGTGTTTATGGCGCTTGAGTTCGCCGGTATCCATATGCATTGGAAGTCTCCTGCACGTTTGTTGTCGTAAATAGAAATACGCAATGCCCATCCAAACAGGTCATTTAATGAGCAGAATTGATTTGGTTCAGAGCCGCCGTGAACGAGCTGTTGAGTGAGACCCCTGGCCTGCCGGCCATGAAGATGGTGTTGCCCAGATCCTTCCCACGGCAGAGAGGATCCGGGTGCCAGCTTCACCCGTATCGGTTAAAATATGAACAACAGAGAGGTGCCATCATGGGTCACCAGAAAATAATTATCGGAAAATGGCTGATTCCCGCCCTGTTGGCTGTTTTGGGATTTGCCACCATCGGGTCCTCCCAGTTGCTTGCCAGCGACAAGGATGCGGACATCCGGGATACGATCCTTCGTCAGATCGAAGCCTTTGCCAACAACGATCAGGAACAGGCCTGGTCCTACGCTTCCGAAGGCATCAAGCGCCGTTTCGGGTCGTCCCAGGTTTTCATTGATATGGTTCGCGAGGCCTATCCGGCGGTGCACAGCGCGACCGCCATAGAGTTTACCGAGCGTGTGCCCCATGGCGCTTTTGAGATTCAGGTGGTGCGGCTACAGGGGCCCGAGGGCAAACGCTGGGACGCCTATTACCGGATGGTGCTTACCGACGGTGTCTGGAAGGTTGCCGGCGTGCGCCTGCAGCCGGCTGAAGTGGGCATCTGATTCGATCAGGCCAGGTGTCGGCCGCCGTCGAGTGGCAGCGAGCGGCCGGTGATGTAAGGATTGTCCAGCACAAACCGAAGTGTCGCGACGGCGACGTCAGACCCGGGCTCTATGCCCATCAACGATTTCTTCAGCGTTTTTTCCCGGTAAGCCTCGCTGTCTCCCTGATTGAACATGATCAGGGAAGGCGCAAGGCTGTTAACTTTCACTCTCGGAGCCAGCAGTCGCGAGAATGACAGCGTGAGGTTTGCCAGCGCCGCTTTGCTGGCCGCATACGCTATGTGCTTTGCGCTGCCCTTTTCGACCACATAGTCGGTCATGTGGATAATGTCGGTTGTTGAATCCCCCTGCTCCAGCATTGACCGACACGCCAGGTTAATCCGATACGGTGTCATCACGTGAATCTGCATCATCGCATTCATTACATCCGCCGGGTCCGAATCCTCGCTTTCCGGCAACCAGTCCGAGGCGTTGTGGATAATCGCACGCAGTCTGTCGGTTCGGGATTGCAGGGCCTGGATAAAGGCATCAATGCCCTCGTTCGTGGCAAAATCTGCATGGATACAGTCTGCACCCGCCTTCTGGAGGGCGTCGATTGCCGGTCGATAGGTGCGGTAGGTAACGATGATTGGCTGGTCCTGCTCAAGACAGGCTTGGGCGAAGGCCAGACCGATGCGCTGGCCAGCGCCGGTGATCAGAATGGGTGCGGGCATAGTGTTCTCCTGTAAGCAGTACCTTACCTACGTTGATGTAACGTCCACGGCTCAACGTGGTAGCGTCATACTCCGAACTGTCTTTGAGGAATACCAGTCAGGCCATGTCATCGGTGAAGCCACAGAGCAAACAACCAGGTACCGCAGATCTCAACAATCCGCTGTACTACCTCGAAAACATGGAGACTGTCCTTGGCTGGGTGCTGAGCCATCACGCTGATTTGCTGACGGCGGAGGAGCGGGATCGACTGGCCGGCTTTCAGAACCTTTCCCTTGCTGCCCGGGCACTGCTGACCCGTATGGTGATGCGCTCGGGCGATCTTTTCCGCCCGGATAAACTGAACTACCCGGAGCTTGGCGTACCAGAGGGTCTGGCCCTGGCGGAACTGACTGAGGCAGAGTGGCTGGACACCGAACCTGTGCTCGGCATGGACGAACTGTTTCGGCTTTTTACCCTGGCAGAGTTGCGTCCGGCTTTCATGCCCTTGCTAAAAGCGGCCGGAGAGCCTGCCAACCTGCCCAAGGGCCAAATGCGTGACACGCTGCTTGCCCGGTTTCCCGATCCACTCAAGGTTGCCGACTGGCTGGGGCAGCACGCCACACCCGTTGTCAGGCTGGAAGCCATGCCCCTGTTTGACCGGGTTCGCCTGATGTTTTTCGGCAATCTTCGCCAGAGCTGGTCCGATTTCGTGTTGGTGGAGCTGGGCCACCAGCAGTATGAGCCGGTGACCTTTACCCCGGAGTCCAGGGCGTTCCAGCATCGCTCGGAGGTCGATCTGTACCTGGCCATGCACCAGTGCCGGGAATGGCTGGATCAGGGCGTATCTGCCCGGGAAGTCTGGGCCGATGTGCCAGGGCCATCGGATAACACCTGGCTGACCAGCCGGCGGGACCGGTTGTTGCTGGAACTGGGGCGTCAGGCAGAGCG
>AZIK01002864.1_pt1 | contig 26203 bp, 19 predicted proteins | sample 359131 | NCBI WGS metagenome assembly AZIK01 (sample SAMN02429715, study PRJNA222663) | marine sediment metagenome | biome: Sediment sample; isolation source: enrichment culture of sample MGS-ANC(AMM) from oil contaminated site at the... | place: Italy: Ancona | collected 2012-02-14 | depth 6 m m | reverse complement strand
AGGGTTTCAATGCAGTGCTGGTAGGCCCAGGTGTGCATGGCTTCCTCGTACACCTGTCGGGCCTGATAGATCTGTAACTCCGGCGCGCTCATTTTCTCCATCACCGCCAGGCCGATGTTGCGCATGGCCAGGATATCGGAGGTTGTGAGGTAGGCCAGCACGTTCTCGTACACGTGCTTTTCCGGCCCGGTGAGCCGGTGGTGATAATCGGACACATCCTGGGCCATGTTTACATCCAGTGGCGTCCAATGGTTCTTGTTGGCGTTCATGAAGTACTCCCAGGCCCAGGGGTACTTGAACGGCGCCAACTGGTTAATATCGGTCTCACCGTTGATCACACGTTTGTCGTCAACATTTACCGGAGCCGGGGCACCCGGGTTGGTCGCTCTGGATTCGGTTTTCAGTTCGTCGTCCCAATCAAGCATGGTTCTGCCTCGTACAAGTTAAGTAAGCGGTTACTGACAGGCTTCGCAGTCCGGGTCGTCGATGCTGCACACCTGGGGCTGCGGCGCGGCAACCGGCGCGGTTTTCTCGGCGCCGGTGGCCCCCAGGGAACGCAGGTAATAGGTGGTCTTCAGGCCACGTTCCCAGGCCAGCTGGTACAGGGCATCCAGCTTTTTACCGCTGGGTTCGGCCATATACAGGTTCAGGCTCTGGGCCTGATCCAGCCACTTCTGACGACGGGCAGCGGCTTCCACCAGCCAGCGGGCATCAATCTCGAAAGCGGTGGCGTAACGGGCTTTCAGTGCCGCCGGAATGCGCTCGATCTGTTGCACGGAGCCGTCAAAATACTTCAGGTCGTTGACCATCACGTTGTCCCACAGGCCTTCGGCCTTGAGGTCGCGGACCAGTGAGGGGTTCACTACCGTGAATTCACCAGAGAGGTTCGATTTAACGAACAGGTTCTGGTAAGCCGGCTCTATGGACTGGGATACACCCACGATGTTGGAGATGGTCGCCGTCGGCGCAATGGCCATCACGTTGCTGTTGCGCATCCCGTGTTGTGCAATCAGTTCGCGCACGGGTGCCCAATCGAGCCGGGCGTCGGTGTTCACCGACAGCTCCCCTTCCCTGCGGTTTTCCTTCAGCAGACTGATGGAGTCGATCGGCAGAATACCCTGCTGCCACAGAGAACCCTCGTAGCTTTCATAGGCGCCACGCTCACTGGCCAGGGTGGCGGAAGCGCGGATGGCGAAGTAGCTGAGCTGTTCCATGGCAACATCGGCAAATTCCACCGCTTCTGCGCTGGTGTACGGCAGGCCCAGTTGATAAAGCGCATCCTGGAAGCCCATCAGCCCCAAGCCTACTGGCCGATGCCTCAGGTTGGAGTTCCTGGCCTGGGGCACGGCGTAAAAGTTGATGTCGATGACGTTATCAAGCATGCGCACAGCCGTATTTACCGTGCTTTCCAGCCGTTGTACATCCAGCTCACCGTTATGGATGTGCGCAGCCAGGTTCACGGAACCGAGGTTGCACACGGCAATTTCATCGGCACTGGTGTTCAGGGTGATTTCCGTACACAGGTTTGAACTGTGCACCACGCCAAGGTGCTGCTGGGGCGAACGCAGGTTGCACGGATCCTTGAAAGTGATCCAGGGATGACCGGTTTCAAACAGGACCGTGAGCATCTTGCGCCACAACTGCCTGGCGGGAATCTTCCGGAACAACTTGATCTTGCCCTGCTCTGCCAGCGCCTCGTAGTGCTCGTAGCGATCACGGAACTCGTTGCCGTACAGGTCGTGCAGGTCCGGTACGTCGCTTGGCGAGAACAGGGTCCAGTCACGGTCTTCCCGCATGCGTTCGATCAGAAGATCCGGCACCCAGTTGGCGGTGTTCATGTCATGGGTACGGCGACGTTCGTCGCCGGTGTTCTTGCGAAGCTCCAGGAATTCCTCGATATCCAGATGCCAGCTTTCCAGATAGGCGCACACAGCGCCTTTGCGCTTGCCGCCCTGGTTCACGGCTACAGCGGTGTCGTTAACGACTTTCAGGAACGGCACCACGCCCTGGCTCTGGCCATTGGTGCCCTTGATATGGGAGCCGAGAGCCCGTACCGGAGTCCAATCGTTGCCCAGACCGCCAGCCCATTTCGACAGCATGGCGTTATCGCGGATGGCGCCGTAGATGTCTTCGAGATCATCGCCAACGGTGGTCAGGTAGCAGGAGGACAGCTGGGAATGTCGGGTGCCGCTGTTGAACAGGGTCGGCGTGGACGCCATGTAGTCAAACGAGGACAGCAGGTTATAAAACTCGATGGCTCGCTCATTCGGGTTGTCCTCGCGCAGGGCCAGGCCCATGGCCACTCGCATGAAAAAGACCTGGGGCAATTCGAGGCGGGCGTTGTTCCAGTGCAGAAAGTAACGGTCGTAGAGGGTTTGCAGACCCAGGAAGCCAAACTGCAGGTCCCGCTCCGGTTTCAGGACGGCGCCCAGGCGTTCCAGGTCGAACGTGGCGAGGGTTTCGTCCAGCAGTTCGTAGCGGATACCCGCTTCGATGAACGCGGATAACGCCTGTGGATAAATCTCCGCCAGCGGTTGGCTGGTGGACAGATTCAGGGCGGAGGCTGTTTCCAGTCGTAGCTGCTCCAAAAGCAGGCGGGCGGTCACGGCGCTGTAGTCCGGTTCGCGTTCAATCCGGCTGCGGGCAGTCATCACCAGGGCAGAAAGTACGTCCTCCTCGGCAATGCCGTCGTAGAGGTTGGTCAGGGCATCGTCTACCAGTGAATCACCATCAATGCCTTCCAGCCCTGTCGCGGCTTGCTCTACCTGCAGTTTCATCAGTCCCAGGTCCAGCGGGGCTGTCTCGCCGCCGGCCTTTTTGACCGTCAGGTGAGGATGAGCCTCCATTGGCGCATGGAGCGCGCGCTCGCGGGCGTGCTCCTCCCGATACAGCACATACGCCCGGGCCACTTTCTGTTCCTCTGCCCGCATCAGGGCCAGTTCAACCTGGTCCTGAATGTCTTCGATATGGACCTTCCCGCCGGCTTTCAGGCGTCGGCCAATGGCGTGGATAACCTGCTCGGTGACCCGGTGTACGGCGTCGTTGATGCGGGCAGAGCCGGCAGCCTTATCCCCTTCGACAGCCAGAAAGGCCTTGGTAACAGCGACGCTGATTTTCGAGGGGTCAAAGCCTACGAGGGTGCCGTTGCGTTTGATAACCTGAAGGGATTCGGTATCGGCGTGCGAGGTGGGCCGGGAGCCGGCCAGAGCTGAGGCGGACATGCTGTGTTCTCCTGAATACGCGTTGGATTCCTTTCACCATCGCGTGCGCAGGGGCACACCTCGCCACAGGAGTGGCTGGGCATCACCGGTCTGCTCACCCTGACTCGCGAAGGTGCAGTGAGAAGCGTCTGGCCAAGGCCTTCGGCTCCTTATCCCTGGCAGGTCTTCGGACTCAGGGGCGTGAATCGTTCGATTCGGCCTCGCGTGGCGACTTCCCGGCTTGCGCCAGTGTCGTTGATGCCACGCTTGTTCCCCAATACCGCTGCGCGTCAGTTCCGGAGTCTCACCGGATTCCCGATACCAGAAGACAGAAATGATCAGGCATTGATCGTTTTGATCACGCCATGATCACTACATCTGGTATCTTACCAAGAATAAAAACACTATATACACGATCCAGGTTCAGGACAAGGCGGGCAATAAAAAAGGCCCCCGAAGGGGCCAAACACGTGACAGTTTCACAATATTCATTCAGTCAGTGGCTGATCATCCACGGCCGCATCGAGGGGAACATCTTCTTTCCGTCCGCGGTGTAGAACAGCATGTGCTTGCCATCAGACTTCTTCTTGCAGCCACAGGCCTTGCGATGCTCGGCGTCCCGGGCACGCTGGTCTGCCGTGGAGATGATGGGCTCATGCCGGGCCTTTTCGTTGCGTTCCTCGGCCTGACGCCTGGCAGGATCCATACCCAAAAGTTCCGGCGGCAGCACGATCACCCGAGCTGACAGTGCCTTGCAGGTGGGGCAGGCGGCCGGGTTGCCGGCCTCCGCCACGGTGCCCAGTTCCTGGAACAGGCCGTGCTCACGGCATTTGTAGTCATACAGCGGCATGGCTTATTCCTTATCCTTTGACAGAGGTACGTCAGTGCCTGGCGTGACCTTCTTGGTTGGTCCTTCCGCCGTCGGGTTAATGTCGAAGTCAAAGATTTCAGTCGGCAGCCAGAGCGTTGCACAAGCGTTCGGCACGTCCACGACACCACTGATATGTCCTTCCACCGGAGCACAACCCAACAAGGCGTAGCTCTGGGCCGGGGTGTAACCAAACTTGGCAAGGTATTCAATGGCGTTCAGACAGGCCTGGCGATAGGCCACATGCACGTCGAGGTAATGCTGCTTGCCCTGCTCGTCGACAGAAATGCCCTCGAAGATCACGTAATCCTCGTAGCGCGGCTTGATCGTGCTGGGCTTGAATACCGGATTCTTGATGCCGTATTTAGACACCCCATCCTTGATCACGTTCACCCGGAGATGGATCCAGCCGGCCATTTCGATAGCGCCGCAGAAGGTGATTTCACCATCGCCCTGGCTGAAGTGAAGGTCGCCTACCGACAGACCGCCACCTTTCACATAAACCGGGAAATAAACCTTGGAACCACGAGACAGATCCTTGATGTCACAGTTACCGCCGTGCTCACGAGGCGGAACGGTACGGGCCGCTTCAGCCGCCGCGGTCTTGACGGCATCGCCGGCCAGCTTGCCCAGGTGCGCGGTATCGGCATACGGCAGGTTGGCCAGGCCGGGTACTCGGTCCGGCTCGGTATCGTAGAGTTCTTTCTCGCGCCTGTTCCACTCATCCAGCATTTCCCTGGATGGCAGACAACCGATCAAACCCGGGTGGATCATGCCGGCAAATTCCACATTCGGGATGTGACGGGATTTGGTGAACATACCGTTGAAATCCCAGATGGATTTCTGCGCGTCCGGAAAATGCTCGGTCAGGAAGCCGCCACCGTTCTGCTTGGAGAAAAAGCCGTTGAACCCCCACTGCTGATCCTTGAAGGCACCGATATCGAGGATATCCACCTCCAGCAGATCGCCGGGCTCAGCGCCTTCAACGCCGACCGGGCCGGACAGGAAGTGCACCTGGGTAAGGTCAACGTCACGCACATCGTCGGCGCTGTCGTTGTTCTCGATCTGGCCACCGGTCCAGTCATAGCATTCAAGGACAAAGTCATCGCCCGGCTTGACGGTCACCGCCATGGGGATATCCGGGTGCCAGCGGTTATGGATATTCTCGTTCTCGTATGCAGATTTGCTCAAATCAATCTTGATGAGTGTTTCGGCCATAGCGATCGCTCCTCGGTTCTTGGCGTTCGGCTTCAATATAAGGAACGCAGTGCCCAGGGCGCTGCGCTGACGTTATTCACTATCGGTGATCCTCGCGGTGGGCGGTATTCGCGAAATGCCCCCGACACCTACGTCATTCGACGTATTGGTTCACCACCACTTGCCCGCTTTCCAGGCTCGCCTGAAAGCGGGAGCTGTCCGGATATGCCAGTAATGCCCGGGCCACAGCAGGCTCCAGACGCTGGCGAAATGCCCGCAGCATTTCCCTTGCACCATAGCGACTGTCGTAACCCCGGCAGAGCTCGACACGTAACTCCGGCGACAGCACAAGTTGCGCATGCTTGCGGGCGAGGCGTTTGTTCAGTCCCGCCAGTTCGATATCCAGAAGGGAGGAGAGCCAGCTGTCGGTGAGATGGTTGAACGTGAGGATCTGGTCAATCCGGTTGAGGAATTCCGGATCGAAATGCTTGCGCAGGGCCGCGTCCTGAAGGCTACTGCCGTCGCCCGGTGACAGTCCCAGCCATCGCCGCCACCCCTGCTTGAACCGGTGATGATGCGCTTCGGCTTCCAGGGCGCCGGCATTGCTCGTCATGAAGATCAGGGTATTGCGAAAATCAATCTCCCGGTTCCCGGAAGGAAACACCAGGCGGCCGGTATCCAGCACATTCAGCAGGGTGCGAGTTACCTCTTTACTCGCTTTCTCGATCTCATCGAACAGAACGATGCCGGGTTTGCTGAACGAGCCCTGGACCTTGTCCAGATCAAACAGGCTATGGCCTTCCTTACTGCCGACATAGCCAGGCGGTGCGCCCGTGAGTGCGGCAGCATAGTGTTCCTGGGCCAGGGTGTTCATATCGATTCGGCACAGGCTATCCCGGCTGCCGTGGATCGCTTCCGCAATCAGGCGCACGGTTTCGGTTTTACCGACACCGGTGGGACCCAGGAACAGATGTACCGCCAGCGGCCGGTTTTCTTCACCGATGTCGGCTTTGACCCGCACCAGCATGGATTCCATGGCAGCAAGAGCATCGTCCTGGCCAACTATGTTCGCCCGCAGACGGGCCATTACGGTCTCTGGCTCAAAGCGGAACCGGGAAGCACGAACAGGGCCTGAGGCGGCCCGGTTCTGTTCAATGGATTCCCGGTTGGCTTCCAGCCGTTCATTGATAAACGGCATCAGCAACTCCCGGCTTTAGGCGCCTGCAGATTTTTCCTTGCCCTCGAACGGCAGGCTTCCCACCGGACACTCGGCCGTCCCCACCGTCTTCCGGGTCATGGCCTCGACATCTTCCTGGGCTTTCTGGGCATCCATCACCCAGGTGCGGTAAAACTCGAACGGGCAATCAGCAACACCCTTGTCGCCATCTCCGGAATTGTGAACCCCGGTGTAGCCCCGGTGCAGCAGCTTGAACAGGTGATTCTGCGACTGGTCGTTCTGGCGGGCATCCCGGATCTGGCTGACCGACAGCTGGGCGTACTGAACCCCCATGTCTTCTTCGCCACACTCACCGAGCGTCCGGCCATCGAAGCCGATAATCGCGGAATGGCCAAAGTAGGAATACACGCCGTCAAAGCCCGAGGCGTTGGCCACCGCAACATAACAGTTATTCGCCCAGGCCATGCTTTTGGCCATCATCACCTGCTGCTCCTTGGCCGGGTACATATAGCCCTGGCAGCGAACAATCAGTTCAGCGCCTTTCATGGCGCAGTCGCGCCAGATTTCGGGGTAGTTGCCGTCGTCACAGATGATCAGGCTGATCTTCATGCCCTTCGGGCCTTCGGTCACGTAGGTGGTGTCGCCGGGATACCAGCCCTCAATCGGACACCAGGGGATGCACTTACGGTACTTCTGGACGATCTCGCCTTCGTTGTTGATCAGCACCAGTGTGTTGTAAGGCGCTTTATTGGGGTGATCCTCATGGCGCTCACCGGTGAGGGAGAACACACCCCAGGTATTGGCCTCGCGACAGGCTGCGGAGAAAATGGCGGTTTCGTCACCGGGAATAGTGGCGGCCGTCTCCATCATCTCGTCGTTGTCGTACATGATGCCCATGGTGCTGTATTCCGGGAATACCACCAGGTCCATGCCCGGCAGGCCGATCTTCATGCCCTTGATCATGTCCGCAATCTTGCGGGCGTTGTCCAACACCTCCGCCCTGGTGTGCAGCCGGGGCATCTTGTAGTTCACCACCGCCACGCCGACGGTATCGTTACTGCTGGAAATATCACCGTGTCTCATAGGTTATTCTCCCGAAAATCTTACTCAGAATTTTGGGCCGATGGGGCGGGGCACTTCTTCCGAAACCGTATGCGGCAGGGATGCCGCATCCGAGACTACAGGGATGTATTCACGGCGTGTTTCGGAAGAAGTGCCCCGCCGCAGCGGCTTGCAACAAACTAAACGGCCAGATAACTGGCAATTTTTTCCTGATCCGCCTCGGCCCGGCTCTCTTCGTGGACGATAGCGCCCTTCTCGATCACCAGAATCCGGTCTGCGGCATCCATCACGAAACTCAGCACCTGCTCCGACACCACGATCGACAGGCCCCGTTCATCCCGTATGCGCCGAAGGGTCTTGGCGATGTCCTTGATGATGTTGGGCTGAATACCCTCGGTGGGTTCGTCCAGCAACAGCACCTTGGGGCGCGTTGCCAGGGCCCGGGCGATAGCCAGTTGTTGCTGCTGGCCACCCGACAGGTTGCCACCCCGACGGTTCTGCATTTCCTTGAGTACCGGGAACAACTCGTACAGGTCCTCGGGAACCTTCTTCTCACCGACAGCCGCCAGGCCGGTTTCAATGTTCTCCCGCACCGTCAGGGTCGGAAAGATCATCCGCCCCTGGGGTACGAACCCGATCCCGGCACGTACTCGCTGAAAGCTTTTCAGGCCCGAAAGGCTGGTACCGTCAAGGTTGACTTCACCGCCCTTGGTCGGAGTCATGCCTACCAGGGATTTCATCAGCGTGGTTTTACCCATGCCGTTACGTCCCACCACCGCGACGATTTCGTTGTTTGCCACATCAAGGTTCAGGTCCTCGATGATGGTGCTCTGGCCATAGGCCACCGAATGATGTTTTAGACTCAGCATGGTCAGTGCCCCAGGTAGACTTCGATGACTTTTGGATCCGACTTCACGTGCTCAATGGATCCTTCCGAGAGAACCTTGCCCTGATGCATGACGGTGACCCGATCGGCGATGTCGCCGACAAACTGCATGTCATGCTCGATCACCAGCACCGTATGGTCCCTGGTGATCACCTTCAGCAGCTCGGCGGTTTTTTTGCGCTCGGTGACGGACATGCCGGCCACCGGTTCGTCCAGCATCAAAAGGTCCGGTTTCTGAATCAGCAGCATGCCGATTTCCAGCCACTGCTTCTGGCCATGACTCAGCGAAGCTGCCGGTTCGTTCAGGGCATCGGTCAGGAAGATGGTCTCTGCCACCTCCTCGACCGCCTCAATAACCGCCGCATCACGCTTGAACGCCAGGGCGCCCATCACGCTGTGTCCCTGGGGGTAGGACACTTCAAGGTTCTCGAACACCGTCAGGTCCTCGAATACCGACGGGGTCTGGAATTTCCGACCGACACCCGAGTGGACGATCTGGTGCTCCTTGAGCTTGGTCAGCTCCTTGCCATCAAACTTGATGGAACCGGAAGTCGCCTTGGTCTTGCCGCAAATCAGATCCAGGACCGTGGTTTTACCCGCCCCGTTAGGGCCGATGATGACCCGGATTTCCTTCGGGTCGAGGTAGAAAGACAGGTCATCCACGGCCTTGAAGCCATCGAATGACACGGTCAGTCCCTCTACCGCCAGCAGAAAATCCTTACCTTTGCTCTTGGCTGCACTCATCACGATTTCTCCGGGCTGTAGGAATTGATCATCGGATCATAATCGTCGGCTTTCTCAGCAGTCGGCTTTGCTGCCGCAGGCTGAGCCACAGGCTTTGCCACGGACTCGGCCTCTGGCTTCTTGCGTTTGAAGAGACGATCCTCCAGGGGCATGACGTAGCTCTGGTAAAGCCCGGCCAGACCGTTCGGGAAGGCCAGCACCACACCGATAAACAGCGCACCCATGGCAAAAGGCCAGAGTTCCGGGAAAGATTCGGAGAAGCCACTCTTGGCTGCGTTCACCAGCAAGGCACCGTACACCGCTCCGAGAATGGACAACCGGCCTCCAAGGGCACAGAAGATGACCATCTCGATGGAGGCAACAATGCCGATGAAGGACGGTGACATGAAGCCAACAATCAGGGTGAACATCGCGCCGCCGATACCGGCGAAGGCCGCAGCCAGGCAGAATACGAAAATCTTGAAGGCAGCCACGTCATAGCCTGAAAAGCGCACCCGCATTTCCTGGGCATTCATGGCAACGAGAATGCGGCCCAACTTTCGATTCTGGACAAGTCGCGCCACGAAAAGGCAGATGAACAACATACCCACACAGATGAAGTACAGGGTGGTCCGTGCCTCATCGGTACGGATGTCCCAGCCCATCAGGGTCTTCAGATCGGTAATGCCGTTTACCCCACCGGTGTAACCCTGTTGCCCGATGATCAGGATGGTCAGGATTGCGGCGATGGCCTGGGTGATGATGGCGAAGTACACGCCACCGACCCGGCGTGTGAACATCGCAAAACCGATCACAAACGCCAGCAGCATCGGCACCGCGATAACGGCAATCAGTGTGAACGAGAAGCTGTGGAACGGCTCCCAGAACCAGGGCAGCTCGGTGAGCTGGTTCCAGTCCATGAAATCCGGAATGCCCGGGGTGGACTGGATGGCGGTGGCCTCCGGGGTGGAGGCCTCCAGCTTCAGGAACATCGCCATGCAGTAGCCGCCCAGGCCAAAGAACACACCCTGACCAAGACTGAGGATGCCGGCTTTACCCCAGCACATGACCAGGCCGATAGCGACGAAGGCGTAGGTCAGGTATTTGCCCACCATATTCAGCCGGAACGGGTCCAGAGCCAATGGCAGGATAACGACCAGCAGGAAAGCCAGTGCCAGGTAATACAGCCCCTCTCGGGAGCCAAACCATTTCAGGGGAGATGAACTTTTCATGACAGTCTCCTAGCGACGGACCTTGAGGGCCATGAGTCCTTCCGGACGAAGCATCAGAATGCCGACGACGACCAGCAGGGTGAGTACCTTGGCCATGGAACCACTGAGGAAGAACTCCATGGTGGACTGAGCCTGGGAAATGCCGAAGGCGGAGATAATGGTGCCGATCAGGCTTTGCGCGCCGCCGAAGACCACCACCAGGAAGGTATCGACGATGTAGGCCTGGCCGGATGATGGCCCGGTAGAGCCGATCATGGTGAACGCTGCACCAGCAATTCCGGCGATGCCACAGCCAAGAGCGAAGGTAGCCCGGTCAATACCGGCGCTGTTGATACCAACGGCTTCCGCCATGGGCCGGTTCTGAACCACGGCACGGACTTTCTTGCCGTAGCCGGAGCGGTACATCAGGAGGTAGACGCCAACCGCGATGGAAAGGGCAATGATCATCACGAACAGACCGTTGATTGGCAGTTCCACCAGGTCGGTAACGCTGATCGCCCCCATCATCCAGTCCGGTAGTTCAACACCCACTTCCCGGGCGCCAAAGATGGAGCGATACGCCTGCTGCATGATCAGACTCAGACCCCAGGTTGCCAGCAGGGTGTCCAGTGGGCGGTGGTACAGGTGCCGTATCATGAGCCACTCGACCAGCGCCCCGAGCGCAGCGCACACAAGAAACGCCAGGACCATGGCGATGAGAAAGTAACCGCCGAACAGTCCCGGCAGGTAACTCTGAAAGAAACCCGATGTCAGGTAGGTGGTGTAGGCACCGAGGATCATGAACTCCCCGTGAGCCATGTTGATCACCCCCATCTGACCGAAAATGATGGCCAGGCCCATTGCCATCAGTACGAACACTGAAAACAGGGAGAGCCCGGCAAACCCCTGCATGGCAAATATCGACATCAATTCACTGCTGGTGTAGCCATCGAACATGACCCTTCTCCCCTTCAAACCAACATGCTTTTCGTTGTGGAGGCGATGAAGGCCGGCGCACTGGGGCGCCGGCCATTCAGTCTTACTGGTAACCCTCCGGGAACGGGTCCGGCTCCATCAGCTCTTCAGTCTCGTAGACAACTTTGTACTGTCCGTCGGTCTGAGCCTGGCCAATCCGTGTCTTGGACCACAGGTGATGGTTCTCGTGGATGCGCACGTAACCTTCCGGTGCCTTGGTGAACTCGATACCGGCAAACTCTTTGCGAATCTCATCAATATCGAAGGAACCGGCTTTTTCAACAGCCGCCTTCCACAGCCAGGGGCCAAGGTAGGCTGCCTGGGTGACGTCACCGATAACCATGTCGTCGCCGTAGGCTTCCTTGAAGGCTCCAACAAATTCTGTGTTGTTGGGGTTATCAAGGCTCTGGAAATACTTCATGGAGGCGTAGATGCCTTCCACGTTTTCACCGCCGATACCACGGATTTCGTCCTCGGTTACCGAGATAGTCAGCAGCAGAGGCTTCTCGTCAGTGAAATCAACACCGGCAGCTTTCATCTGCTTGTAGAAAGCAACGTTGGAGCCACCCACAACCGAGGCGAAGATCACATCGGGCTTTTTCAGCTTGATCTTGTTGATCACGGAGTTGAACTGGGTGTGGCCGAGCGGGTAGTACTCTTCACCCACGACTTTCAGGCCAAGCTTGTCGATGTGCTTGCGGGCAATCTTGTTGGAGGTACGCGGCCAGATGTAGTCCGAGCCGAGCAGATAGAAAGTCTTTGCGCCTTTTGCTTCAACAGCCCAGTCAATACCCGCAAGAATCTGCTGGGTAGCTTCCTGGCCGGTGTAAACCACGTTGGGAGACTGCTCCAGCCCCTCATAGAAAGTGGGGTAATACAGCATGCCGTTGTACTGCTCTATAACCGGCAGGATGGCTTTACGTGAAGCCGAGGTCCAGGCGCCAAAAATGGCTGCCACATTGTCCTGGCGCAGAAGTTTGCGCGACTTTTCAGCGAATGTAGGCCAGTCACTGGCACCATCTTCCTGGACGTATTCAATCTGACGCCCCAGAACACCGCCCGAGGCATTGATCTGGTCAATGGCGAGCTTCTCCGCCTGAACAGAACCAATCTCACTGAGCGCCATGGTGCCGGTGATGGAATGCAGGATCCCGACGGTGACGGTGTCATCCGTTACCGCCAGGCCGGTGGTGTTGACCTCGGCTGTAGCCGGTGTTGCCGCGTGTGCGGAAGTGGCCAGCATGACGGAAGCCGCCAATGTCATCAGGCTCTTTCGAAATCCTGGTCCCTTGCCAAACGGCCGCCCACTGGCGGCTATATCTGTCGTACCCATGGTGATTCCTCGCAGTGTTTGAAGTCCGGATCCGCGCTTCCCTTCGAAAGCACAGTGCCCACGACGATCATTCTGCTCGGCCCCCTCAAGGGTGCCCATTCGGCATTCACCCCAGCGCACTACGTCATTTGACGCATTCCTGTCCCGGGCAACACAGGCTAAAACGCAGGTGCACGAATCAAGTGTGACCGCTTTTCCCAGTACAGCTGGCTATGGCACAGAACTTGATATGACTTTCAATTCCAACGCGCTGAATCACAGAACCGCACCAAGACCGGGCAATGCCCCGGGTTAAACAGGCAAGGCAACAATGGCCGCACGACAGAATATTTTCCGGGTTCGGCGTCGCTACAACCAATGGGTCGCCAACCAGACGCTGGAAGACTATGCCCTGCGCTTTACCGCCAAGAGCGCACGGCGCTGGTCTTCAGCACGGGTAAGCAACACCGCGCTAGGGGCAATCTCGTTCCTGGCCATGGAGGCCATTGGCGGTTCCATCACCCTGCACTACGGCTTCGACAACGCGGTGGCGGCCATTCTGGCGGTCAGTCTGGTGATCTTCCTGACCGCGATCCCGATCAGTTACTACGCCGCTCGCTATGGCGTGGACATTGATCTGCTGACCCGGGGGGCCGGCTTTGGCTACATCGGCTCCACCATCACCTCGCTGATCTATGCGTCGTTCACATTCATCTTTTTCGCCATCGAAGCCGCGATCATGGCCATGGCCCTGGAGATGCTGTTTGATATCCCTCTGGTACTTGGCTATCTGATCTGCGCAGTGGTGATCATTCCCCTGGTCACCCACGGCATTACCACCATCAGCCGGTTCCAGGTCTGGACCCAGCCGGTGTGGCTTCTGCTGCAGTTGGCGCCCTTTGTGTTCATCATTTACGCCGATGCGTCCTCAATCAGTGACTGGACCCGGTTCGAAGGTGTCGGTATCAGCGCTGGCCAGGGCCTCAACGTGGTCATGTTCGGTGCCGCTGCTGCGGTGGTGTTCTCGCTGATAGCCCAAATTGGCGAGCAGGTCGATTTTCTGCGTTTTATTCCAGAACCCCGGAACCGGGTGGAGCAAAGGCGGTGGTGGCTGGCGGTTATGTCAGGCGGGCCCGGCTGGATCGTGATCGGAATGCTGAAGATTCTGGCAGGCTCCTTTCTGGCGGTCCTCGCCCTGAATCAGGGCGTGTCGGCAACCGAGGCTGCTGATCCGACCCAGATGTACCTGGTGGCGTTCAGCTACATCACCCACTCTCCGGAAATATCCCTGGCGATGGCCGGTATCTTTGTCATCCTGTGCCAGCTCAAGATCAACGTCACCAACGCCTACGCCGGTTCTATTGCCTGGTCCAACTTCTTTTCACGGCTGACCCACAGCCATCCCGGACGCGTCGTCTGGCTGTTCTTCAACGTGGCCATTGCCCTGCTGGTGATGGAGTTAGGGGTCTACCGGGCGCTGGAGGAAACCCTCGGGTTCTACGGTATCATCGCCATCGCCTGGGTTGGTTCTCTGGTGGCCGATCTTGTCATCAACAAGCCGCTCGGGCTCAGCCCCAGACACATCGAGTTCAAGCGAGCCCATCTTTACGACATCAACCCGGTGGGCGTCGGCGCCATGCTCGCCGCCTCCGTGGTGGGCATCGTCTGCCACACCGGAGCCCTGGGCGAGTATGCCCAGGCCCTGTCCCACTTCATTGCCCTGGGGGTGGCACTGCTGACGGCTCCGCTGATTGCCTGGAAGACCGGCGGGCGGTTCTATACGGCCCGGCCCTTCGTTCCCCTGGCGACCGATCATCAGCTGGTCCAGTGCACTATTTGCGAGCACAAATTCGAGCCGGAAGACGTAACCACCTGCCCGGCATACGCCGGCACCATCTGTTCACTGTGCTGCTCCCTGGATGCCCGTTGCGGCGACTCCTGCAAACCCGGGGCCGGTTATCAGGCGCAGCTCCAGCAGTTTCTGGGCAAGCTAATTCCCCAAACCATACTGAATCGCCTGCACTCCCGTCTGGGGCATTTTCTGACCCTGCTGGTTCTGATCAACGGCTTGTCCGCCCTGCTCTTGTCCCTGATCCACTTCAAGACACCTGTGGCCTCAGCCCCCGAAGCCTTGCTGCTGTCCGTCACCCTGTGGAAGGTGTTTTTCATCCTGCTGATCGTAACCGGAGTGATCTGCTGGCTGTTTGTGCTGGCTCATGAAAGCCGAGTAGTCGCCGAGGAGGAATCCCAGCGTCAGACCCGCCTGTTGACGGAAGAGATCCTGGCCCACGAACGGACCGACCAGGCGCTGCAACAGGCCAAGGAACAGGCGGAAGCAGCCAATGGTGCGAAGAGTCGCTATCTGACCGGAATCAGCCATGAGCTCCGGTCACCGCTCAATGCCATTCTTGGCTATGCCCAACTCATGGAGAACGATGACTCCATTCCCGACAACCGCAAAGAAGCCCTCGGTGTCATCCGCCGCAGCGGTGAATATCTGGCTGACCTGATCGAGGGCCTGCTGGATATCTCGAAGATCGAAGCCGGTCGGCTGGACCTGCACCGGGATCAGGTACGCATTGGCTTGCTGATGGAGCAGTTGGTCACCATGTTCCGGCTGCAGGCCGAAGAAAAAGGGCTGGCCTTCGATTATCGTTGTCCGAACCCACTTCCGGAAATGGTGACCACCGATGAGAAACGTCTGCGCCAGATCCTGATCAATCTTCTCTCCAACGCCATTAAATACACCGATCGGGGCGGAGTGTCCCTGACCCTGCGTTATCGAAGCCAGGTCGCAGAGTTCACCGTGCAGGATACCGGTGAAGGAATCGCCGAAGAAAACATGGAACGCATATTCCGTCCCTTCGAGCGGATCCGCCTGCCTGGGCAGAGCCGGATCGGCACCGGCCTGGGCCTGACCATCACCCGTCTGCTGACCGAAATCATGGGGGGTGATATCAGTGTGGAAAGCGAACCTGGCCGCGGCAGCACGTTCAAAGTCAGCCTGATGCTATCAAGCCTGCACAGCTCCAGCCCCCATTCAATCTCGGCGCCGGCCCGCCGGATCTATGGTTACCAGGGTCCACGGCGAAAAATCCTTCTGGTGGATGATGACACCTCCCATCGCCAGGTCATCCGCGCCATGCTATCCCCACTGGGCTTCGAAATTTTCGATACCGGCAATGCTCTCAAGGTTCTGGAAACCGTCGAGGCCAAACGCCCGGACCTGGTCTTGCTGGATGTCTCCATGCCGGGTCAAACAGGCTGGGAGGTACTGGAACAGTTACGGGCAGACAAACGCTCAATGCCGGTAGTGATGGTGTCCGCCGACGCCAATGAAGGCCACCATGCGGTGGATTCCGCTCGCCTGCACGATGGCTATATCATCAAGCCAGTGCGACTGAACCTGCTACTGGATACCATCGCCCAGGTGCTGGCGCTGGAGTGGCGGTTCGAAAAAAGTGCCGAACCGCTGGCCGCCATCCCGGTATCGGAAACCGGCGATCTGCCACTTCCGGCCATGGCTCATCGCGAGTCACTGGCGAATCTCGCCCGCATCGGTCACCGCAAGGGATTGCTTGAAGCACTCCACGATCTGAAACATCAGGGAGAAGCGACAGAGCGCTTTACCGAGGAACTGACCCAACTCACCAATGATTTCCAGTTCGAGAAAATCCTGGAACTCCTTGAGGTAGCTGAACATGAAGCTTGAAAATGACCGCAAGACGGTCGTGATGGTCGTGGATGATGCGGTCGATTCCATTCGCATGATCAACGATGCCCTGGAAGAGGCTGGCATGACCGTACTGGTTGCCCTGGAAGGCAACCAGGCCCTGACTATCAGCCAGAACATCACCCCGGATGTGGTGTTGATGGATGCCCTGATGCCGAACATGGACGGGTTCGAAACCTGCCGTCGTCTCAAGGAAAACCCGGCATTTGCGGATATTCCCATCATCTTCATGACCGGGCTCAGCGACACGGAGCACGTGGTGATGGGGCTCAATGCCGGCGGTGTGGATTACGTGACAAAACCCATCAATACCACCGAACTTCTTGCCCGTATGGACGTGCACCTTACCAACGCACGCATGACCCGAAGCGCCCGCAGCGCTCTGGACACGGCCGGACAGAACCTGTTTGCCGTTGACCGGGAAGGCAATCTGCTCTGGGGAACGCCCCAGGTCTGTCAATATCTGCCAGACACCTCTCACCCCGAGTTTTCAGAGGTCCGCAGCCGACTCGGCGAGTGGCTGGGGCACCAACCGGAACCGGGTCACAGTATGCCCATGGAAATCATGGGTACAGCGCGATCGATAGAGTACCTGGCACTTGTGGATAACCGGGAATACCTTCTGCGCCTGAAAACACCCCAGAACCAGAACAACGCAACCGCCGCGCTGCGGGAACGGTTCGAGCTGACCCTTCGGGAATCTGACGTGTTACTGTGGATTGCCAATGGCAAGACGAACCGGGAAATCGGCCAGATACTGGATATGAGCCCCCGAACCGTCAACAAGCACCTGGAGCAGGTATTTCGAAAGCTTGGTGTGGAAAACCGGACTGCCGCGGCTGCCAGTGCGATTCGGCTGCTGGCCATACAATGATGGTTCCCGGGCACTTTTGAGCCAATGTCCTGTCCATCGGGTTAGCCTCTCCCCGGAAACAGGAAACACCATGAAAATAACAGCCAAGTCCCTGGTATTGCTGGCGTTTATCAGCCTCTCCGGCATCCTTCCGGCGGCACAACCGTCGCCACTGACAGCGTTCTCCACAATGCAGTCCCTGAACGACGGCTGGGAGCCTCTGGAATTCCCCAAAATCGACAAGCTCACCCGCTATGCCCTGGTAACAGAAGATGGCCAGCAACTGGTGAAGGCGACCACCGACGGTGGAGCCTCCGGCCTGATTGCCCGGGTCAACCTGCAACCGTCCGATTCGCTGATTCTGCAATGGCGCTGGAAAGTTTCAAACGTTTTCGAACAGGGAAATGCCCGGGAAAAATCAGGTGACGACTACCCTGCCAGGATCTACGTCGCCTTCGAGTTCCAACCTGAAAAGGCAGGCTTTTTCGAGCGGGCCAAACGCAAGACTGTGGAGGTGCTGTTCGGCGAGAGCCTGCCGGGCAATGCCCTGAATTACATCTGGGCCAACAACCTGCCGGTCGGGGAGTCCGTACCCAACCCCTACACCGACAAAACCGTCATGATCGCCGTCAGCTCCGGCCGGGAGCATTTGGGTGAATGGGTGACAGTAGAGCGGGATATCATGGCGGACTATCGAGAAGCATTTGGTGAGGAGCCGCCACCGGTGGTGGGTATTGCCATCATGTCGGATTCCGATAACACAGGGGAGCGGGCAACGGCCTGGTATGGAGACATTCGTCTGATGCCCGGTTCCTGAACCGCGCGGGCGTACTACCGGTAATGCTCGGGGAAGCCCGGCATCACATAGCTTTCTCCGAGCTTTCGTATCGGTGGTACTTCACCCTTCTCTGCCAGACGGATATAAGCGTCATCGAACGCTTCCCGCAAGATCGCTGCCCGGGGATTAGCCAACGAGAACAGCCAGGCCAGATTTCTCGAGCGAACTTCAGACTCACGAATCATTCCGTCTTCAGGCATCCTCAGGGTTTCCAGAATGGGCTGCCGATGGCCGAACAGATAATCCCCGCGACCGCGCTTGAGCATCTCCAGAGCCGACCGATAATTGGGTGCCTCAGTCACCCGGATCCTATCCTGGGCCTGCAGCCAGTAACTAAGGCCTCCGTACGTGTAGCCGCTGATCGTGATAACCGTGGTTTCCTGTAGCTGATCGAAATGAGTCAGTGGCGCTGTTCCTTGCAGATACCAGGCACTTAACTGAATAGGAGACGGGCTTACCCAGCTTTCCAGGACCTCACCATCAAGTGCCGGAATATTGGTCACACCAGGCCAGGCATCGATATTGCCGTTGGTGAGATACAGGTAGGCCCGGCCGATAGGCAAATAGAGAAATTCCGGAGTATAGCCCGCTTCCACAGCCACCTTGCGGGTAATCTCAATGAACGTACCGGCCGCGGTGCCATCGCTTGTTTGGTAGGTAACAGGCGGAAACTCAACATAAGCTATGCGAAGTGGTTTGGTGGCCGTTTGCAGTTGGGCAGACGTGCCCGTTGACAGCAACAAGGCTGCTACCAATATCCAAAGCCGGGCACCAATAAGGCACGCGAATGCAGGCATTGAACGATAATGGAGTGGGCAGCTTCTGGGCATGGATTCCGTACATTCCGGGTTTGTTTAGGCAAAGATTAACAGACCCGGACGCTTCTGTACTGACAACACCCGTAAAATAAAGGTCGCACGTCAGATATGGTTCATAACCATGTACAGACCAACGCCACCCATCACCAGCGTGTAGGGAAAGGCCATAACAACCATACGGCCGTAGGATAGTCGCACCAGGGGGGCAATGGCGGAAGTCAGCAGGAACAGGAAAGCTGCCTGGCCATTGGGGGTGGCAACACTTGGAAGGTTGGTCCCGGTATTGATGGCCACCGCCAGTTGCTGGAAGTGCTGTTCACTGATCGCACCAGCTTCCAGAGCCTGCTTCACTTCGCTGATGTAAACCGTAGCTACGAATACGTTATCGCTGATCATCGAAAGCACGCCATTGGCAATGAAAAACATGCCCGGCTGACGGGCTTCCGGCAGCGACAGGACATAGTCAATGATCGGCTTGAACAGATGCTGCTCATGGATCACCGCTACAACTGCGAAAAACACCACAAGCAGTGAAGTAAATGGCAGGGACTCCTGGAAGGCCTTGCCAATCTGATGCTCGTCCGTCACGCCGGTAAATGAAGTGATCAGAATGATCACCAGCAGGCCAATCAGGCCCACCTCGGCCAGATGGAACGCCAGGCCGATGACCAGGATCGCCGCAGCGACAGCCTGAATCCAGAGGGCTGCCTGGTCCGCTTTGGTGCGCTTGGCACGTTCATTCTCGGCAAACTCCTCCAGCACCCGCCGCACTGGCTTGGGCAGACGGCCGCCGTAACCAAACCAGCGCAGTTTCTCCAGCGCCCAGCAGGTAAAAAGTCCCGCCGCCAGTACTGGCAGACTCACCGGCGCCATACTCAGGAAGAAATCGGCGAAGTCCCAGCCGACCACCTTGGCGATCAGCAGGTTCTGGGGTTCACCCACCATGGTGGCCACACCACCCAGAGCGGTCCCGATCGCACCGTGCATCAGCAGACTGCGCAGGAAAGCCCGGAAATTCTCCAGATCCTCACGATGCAGTTCGATAACCTCGTCATCACTGCCGGCGTTATGATCCTTGTGCTGATATCCCTTGCCGGAGGCTACCTTGTGGTAGACCGCATAAAAGCCTACCGCTACGCTGATAATCACCGCGGTCACCGTCAAGGCATCCAGAAACGCCGAGAGAATCGCGGCCGCACAGCAGAACAGCAACGACAATGCCGACTTGGAACGAACACCCACCAGAATCTGGGTGAAGGTCACCAGCAGCAGTTCCTTCATGAAGTAGATGCCCGCGACCATGAACATCAGCAACAGGATAACCGGGAAGTTGGTAAGCACCTCCAGATACACCGCGTCCGGCGTCGTCAGCCCGATAAGCAGCGCTTCCACGGCCAGCAGGCCACCCGGCAGCAGCGGGTAGCACTTCAAAGCCATCGCCAGGGTAAAAATGAACTCGGCAATCAGAAGCCAGCCGGCCGTTCCGGAGCCCAATGTCCACATGACAACCGGGTTGACGGCAAGAAACAGCAAAATGACCTGCTTGTACCAGACGGGCGCCTTGCCAAGGAAGTTGTGGGTAAAGCCGGAGATGACGGTAGTGGGCATTGCGAAAATCTTCTGAAAGAACGAGTTGTTGGAATTGTGTGGCAGAAAGCCCGCATCTTCCTTGATATTTGCGTATCGAGGTATGGTCCAAAGGTACGTTTTCAGACCTTACTTGGTCGCAATAACAGTAAGAGCGCGGGAAGAGTTCAGCCACCACGGCGTTTTGCCGGTGTTACTGGATGAGCATAACCACAGCGGCGGTATTTTAACCGATTCCAGGGAAAATAAGGTCACTTTGGTTAAAAAACCGCAGTCCATTCACCGTCAATGACCACCACAGCTACACAATGATAATGCGAGTGGTTTGCGTTATTATCTACTACAAAGAATCTCTCACTGATATCGACGCCATCAACATAAACTGGAAACCCAGCATTCGGGATGACTGTCTCCAGCCGACAACTCCAACTAAGCAGAATCGAACAGGTCCTGAATCACATCCACGGGAACCTCGACAAACCCCTGGCCGTGGCCAGCCTTGCCAAAATTGGCGGATGGTCCCGTTGGCAGTTCAATCGCGTGTTTTCGTTCGAAACCGGGCAGTCGGTGGGTCAATACGTGAGAGGGCTCCGGCTGAGTCTGGCAGCCGAAATGCTGTTGTTAACCGACCAACGAATCATTGATATTGGGCTCGCCTGTGGCTTCGGATCGGACATCAGCTTCAGTCGGAGTTTCAAACAGCATTTTGGGTGTCCACCCGCTCAATACCGGCGGCGCGGGCTGCCTTGCCTGCTGACAAAGCGTCTCTGTCTTGATCCGGAGACAGGTCTCTTCGTACCCGAGTTCCCGACATCCGGTCATCCTCAATGAACCATGAATTTTGCGGCATGCACCAATCGGTTAAGTCCTGCCTAGCTTTTTAAATATAATGGTAATGATTCGCATTTCATAACCTCATGTTGTTACAGGATCCGATCATGCATGCTTCACTGATCAAACCCTCTTTGCTGGCTGTGGCCGTCAGCATGGTTGTCAGCCAGATGGCCGCTGCCGATACCAATGGGCCGATGGAACTCGACGAAATGACGGTTTACGGGGAAACCTACCGTAATACCGCGACCAAAACGGCCCTGGAGCCCGGAGATACTCCACAGAGTATTTCGGTTCTGGATCAGCAGGCCCTGGACATGCGCGACGCCGATTCGGTCGCAACCGCGCTTCGCTACACCCCTGGTGTCAACACCGAACTGCGCGGCGGCGCCGTTGGTCGACTGGACCTTTTCAGCATCCGTGGTTTCCTCAATTACCAGAATTACTACGACGGCCTGCAACTGCTGTATAACGACTGGAACCTGCAACCCCAGATCGACCTGAAGGCCGTCGAACAGGTTGAAGTGTTCCGGGGCCCGACCTCCACACTCTATGGATCCATGCCCCCGGGCGGTATGGTCAACCTGATCGGCAAGCAGCCTTCCACAGACAGCTACAACAAGATCGAGATCTCTGCGGGTTCCCGGGATTTGACCGAAGCTTCGGTTGAGAGCCGCGGTCAGCTGGGCGACTCCAACCTGTCCTACAGCCTGGTCGGCCTGACCCGCAGCCGCGATGGCCAGGCGGAAACGGCCGAGGAGGAACGCCAGATGATTGCGCCCTCGGTGGATTGGCAGGCGACCGAGGACACCCTGGTGAATTTCAATCTTTACTACCAGAATGATCCGGAAGCGGGCATCTACACCAGCCTGCCCGCCTCCGGACTTTTCCTGCCCAATGACAATGGTGAGTTACCCCAGGATGCCTTCTCCGGGGACGCCAACTGGAACGAGTTCGACAAAGAAGTCTTGCTGGCTGGCTACAAGATCAACCACAACATCAATGGCAACTGGAACTTCCTGCAGAATTTCCGGTACACCGATGCCAAAGCGTTCCAGACCAATACCTATGGAACCGGGCTCGCGGCGGACGGCCGGACACTCGCGCGCGCCGCGTATCTGACCGACGAGGCCACAACCGGTTTTACCGTGGATAACCAGTTTTCGGGCCGTTTCCAGACCGGTCAGGCCCGGCACAACATCCTGGTCGGTGTTGATTACCTCAGCCTCGACTCGGATGTCATCTATGAAGACACCTCTTACTACGATGCCAACGGTACCTATTTCGGTGGAGCGCCCAGCATTGATCTATTCGACCCGGATTACTACCAGATCTCTCTCAGTACCATCGACATTACCGATACCCTGTACTCGTCGGACTTCAACATCCGGAAGAAACAACTGGGGATCTACCTCCAGGATCAGATCGAACTGAACCGCTTCGTCTTCATCGGCGGCGTGCGCTGGGATGACTTTACCGGTGAGGAAACTGGTCTGAAATATGGCAGTAGCGTGGATACCAGGCTGGATCAGGACAATGTCTCCACCCGCGCCGGAGTCATGTATCGGGGTGCCAACGGCATTTCTCCCTACATCAACTACGCAGAAAGTTTCGAGCCACAAACCGGTAGCGACCGGAACGGCAACGAATTTGACCCATCCTTAGGCAACCAGTGGGAGCTGGGTGTGAAGTACCAGTCTCAGGACCAACGCACCTCCGCAAACCTCGCATACTTCAGGATCACCAAGGAAAACGTCCCCACCCGAGACCCGGACGGTACGGCCTACGACCAGATTCAGGCCGGCGAAGTGCGCTCCCAGGGTATTGAACTCGAAGCCCGGGCGCAGCCTATTGATAGCCTGCTGATGACCATGAGTTACACCCTGCAGGATGTGGAAGTCACCAAGGACAACAACGGCCTTCAGGGACAGACGCCGGTCTGGGTTCCGGAACACCTGCTGTCGGTCTGGGCGGACTACGGCTTCTACAACGGGCCACTGGATGGTCTGGTTGCCGGTATCGGTGCCCGCTATATCGGTGAATCCGAGTACGATGCCACCACCAACGAAGGCCAGGTGCCTGACGTCACACTGCTCGACATTGCCTTACGCTACAGCCTGGGACAGTTGTCTCCCGGCCTGCGAGGCACCGAACTGGGTCTGTCCGTCAACAACCTGACGAACGAGCGTTACTTCAGCTGCTACGACAGTTCCAACTGCTGGTTTGGCGAGGAACGGACGGTTGAGGCGTCGGTCTCCTACACCTTCTGAAGCTTGAGGGAGCTCCCTGGTCGGGCTCCCACCACAAGTTCCCGGATTAACTTATACCCAGGTGCCTGGCATGAAACCGCAGATGCTCATCAATGAAGCTGGCGATGAAGTAATAGCTGTGGTCGTAGCCCTCATGTCGGCGAAGCTCCAGAGGATAGCCACTGGCCGCAGCTGCGCTCTCAAGTGACTCCGGTTTCAGTTGCTCTTCGAGAAAGTTGTCCGCCATCCCCTGATCAACAAGTGCTGGTACAGATGTCTGTGTCGCCGCCATTAACGCACTGGCGTCATATTTTGCCCAGTTCTCCGTATCGTCACCCAGATAGGCCGTAAACGCTTTTTGTCCCCAGGGACAATTCAGCGGGTTGCTGATCGGGCTGAATGCCGACACCGACTGAAACCGTTCCGGATTCCGCAGTGACAGAATCAGGGCGCCGTGCCCACCCATGGAATGCCCGGATATCGCTCTTCGGTCGCTGACCGGAAACACCGATTCGATCAGGGCCGGCAGTTCGTCCAGCACGTAATCGTACATCCGGTAGTGGCGGTTCCAGGGACTCTGCGTGGCGTTGACGTAAAAACCGGCACCCTGCCCCAGATCGTAGCTTTCGTCGTTTGGCACGTCAGCTCCACGGGGGCTGGTATCCGGGGCCACAATCGCAAGACCGAGTTCGGCCGCCAGCCGGTGGGCGCCAGCTTTCTGCATGAAATTCTCGTCGGTGCAGGTCAACCCGGAGAGCCAGTACAGTACGGGAACCTTCTGCCCATTCGCCACCTGAGGCGGAAGGTAAATGGCAAACCGCATGGTGCAGCCGAGTGTCCGGGAGTGGTGACTGTATTGTTTGTGCCAGCCGCCGAAGCTCCGATTACTGCTCAGATTTTCAACCGTCATGGAAGTCTCCGCCAACGGCGGTGCCCACCCGGTCGGGGGCGGGCCGCCGATGGATCACTTGTCGAAATGGATAACGCTACGAATGCTCTTGCCTTCGTGCATCAATTCAAACGCCTCATTAATCTTTTCCAGACCCATGGTATGAGTGATGAAGTCGTTGAGTTTGAATTCCCCCTGAAGGTAACGCTCAACGATACCGGGTAGTTCAGAACGGCCTTTGACTCCACCAAACGCAGAACCTTTCCAGACCCGGCCGGTCACCAGCTGGAACGGACGAGTGGAGATTTCCTGGCCGGCCCCGGCCACGCCAATGACAACCGATTCACCCCATCCCTTGTGGCAGCACTCCAGCGCCGAACGCATAACGTCGACGTTACCGATGCACTCAAAGGAGTAATCCACACCGCCATCAGTCAGTTCCACTATGACTTCCTGAATCGGCTTGTCATAGTCTTTCGGGTTGATGCAATCGGTCGCACCCAATTGGCGCGCCAGGTCGAACTTGCTTTCGTTGATGTCGATACCGATGATGCGACCGGCTTTGGCCATGGTGGCACCAATAATCGCAGACAGACCAATACCCCCAAGCCCGAAGATCGCCACGGTGGCGCCCTCTTCCACTTTGGCGGTGTTCATTACTGCGCCCATACCGGTGGTTACACCACAGCCCAGCAGGCACACCTCTTCAAGAGGGGCTTCCTTATTGACCTTGGCCAGGGAGATCTCCGGCAGCACAGTATACTCGGAGAAGGTAGAGCAGCCCATGTAGTGATAGATCGGCTGACCATCCTTGTAAAAACGCGTGGTGCCGTCCGGCATCAGCCCCTTGCCCTGGGTTTCCCGGATCTTGCCACACAGGTTGGTCTTGCCAGACAGGCAGAACTTGCACTCGCCACACTCCGGCGTGTAAAGCGGAATTACATGATCCCCTACCTCTACACTGGTGACGCCCTCGCCAACCGCCTCAACAATGCCGCCACCCTCATGACCAAGGATCGCCGGAAAAATCCCCTCAGGGTCGTCACCCGAAAGCGTGAAAGCGTCTGTATGGCAGACACCGGAGGCAACGACACGCACCAGAACCTCACCTGCTTTCGGCGGCATGACGTCCACCTCTTCGATAGACAAGGGTTGGCCAGGTCCCCAGGCAATAGCCGCTTTGGATTTGATCATCTCAGTCATAACAACCTCTTCGGGATCAGTTCATGGAAGGCGGGTAGCCGCCCAACGATAGACCCATTGTAATTACTTTCTCATTGGTGATAATCAGACTCTCATGCAATTCACTTTTTCCATATGGTAACAATGAGCAGAACAAGGCAGTCCGTGCATTCGTGGGAAGGAGTATCGGAATTCGTTGCCGTCCTGGAAACCGGGGGGTTTACCAAAGCCGCCAGGCGCCTTGGTATTTCGACGGCGCAAGTCAGCAGGCAGGTCAGCACCCTCGAAGGCCGACTCGGGATCAAGCTGCTCTACCGGACGACTCGGCGGGTTTCAGCAACCGAAGCCGGTCAGCTTTATTACCAGCACTGCCGACAGGTTCTGGATGTATTGGAGGAGGCGGAGCGCTCGGTTACCAGCATGCAGCTGGCACCGAAGGGCAAGCTTCGACTGACAGCTCCGGTGACCTACGGAGAGAGCAACATCGCCCCGCTGGTGAACGACTTTGTTCTTCAGTATCCGGAACTCAAGGTGGAAATGAGGCTGACTAACCAGAAACTGGATCTGGTGGCCGAAGGCTATGATCTGGCCATCCGCCTGGGAACGTTGGAA
>AZIK01008054.1_pt1 | contig 26811 bp, 29 predicted proteins | sample 359131 | NCBI WGS metagenome assembly AZIK01 (sample SAMN02429715, study PRJNA222663) | marine sediment metagenome | biome: Sediment sample; isolation source: enrichment culture of sample MGS-ANC(AMM) from oil contaminated site at the... | place: Italy: Ancona | collected 2012-02-14 | depth 6 m m | reverse complement strand
GGCGATCGTTGAAGCCGCCACGGAGCCCGACCACAGGATTTGAGCGATTTCATCAATCGAGAACACGGGAGCTGACTTCTCTCGGTGTGAATTTCGATGCCGCGAGGAAGAGCAGCTAACCAATTTAACGAAAACCGGCATGCCGCTGCAGCAAACGCTTCGGAAGTCGAAGCTGCGATCGACAAAGCCCAATTGCAGGAAATTAGTTAACAGTGAATGAAGATAAGGTCGAAGCCGTCGCAATCGCCAATTTGATTGCAGCCGATGAGAACAGCGTTGTCGGTTGGGTGTATCGTTGGAACACAGGTGCGCTGGCAGTCTGTTGGGACGTGCATGGCCCACAGCGCGTCTCAATGCTTTGCCCAGATCTCTGCGATGCCGACAAAGCTGAAATCGACTTTGCCTCTCTCACGCAGCTACCCTTTCGGGACAACTGATATGGAAGAAAACGGGCGTAATGGGCCCAGAACCTATGCGTTTGCCTGCATTCCAGGTTTGATTTCGTAAAAGGCCCTGCGCGACGTCGCAGCAGCTCAACAGTTAGTAATTGACCTGTTCGAAGCCATAATTCCCGCTGTAGTCATGCCACTCCACAAAGACGGATCTGTGATAAATGCTCGGGCAGTTCTCGCCCCATCGCTCAAGACCGGCATGCGCTGCGGGAAGCGCTGCGGGTGACGACGACCTCCACGAAAAATCGCCCTGGATCCCATAGGTGCCGAGGACAACGACGGCGCTGCGGTTGCAGTCGCCATCTCGCCCGGATTCGTGCTGGCGAGCATAACGAACGTCAAAGACGCGGATGGAGCGCACGAAATTGAATTCCGGCCCGCTGATATCGATGTCGGCGCGGTCTTCTACGAGCTGGAGGGCGTAATCAGCCCTTACGAGGTTGTCCCAAGCCGCGTTGGAGCCTTTAAGCCCAAGCATCCCGCCTGCCCTGGCTGCCTGATCGAAGAGCGGGGTTGAAGAGTTTGGTGGGGCTCCTGAACCACCATATAGGGCATCGAAGATCCGCTCCGTGGGCCGCGACCTGGCAGGCCCATCGTAAGACGCACCCATCGGGCAGCGCCAAATCTGAAGCGGCGGCTCCACCGGCCAAGGTGTGATGCGCCGGATGAACTCGGCCCGAGCGCGTGCGCATGGCGCGGAAGCTGGCCACCCACCGGACAAACACAGCAGGATGGCGCAATCGATCTGATAGGTTTGGGCGCGGGCTTGCGTCGGAACTGTTGGGCCGGTCAAGGCGAGAGCTAAAAAGGCCACCAGAGGGAGGTTTTTGAATTCGAAACGCATGGCAAGAACCCTTGACAATCTTCACCCAGCATACATACGAAAATATACTATTGCAACATTGATGATGCGTATGACAGTTGCGGTGATCAGCAAGATCGCGAGCTGACAGCGTCGGCTTGCCCACCCTGAGGAAACCATGCGTTCCAGCGATTAGCCTTGATCGCATTGATTGCGATGATTACACTCCTATCAGGAGGAGATCATGGCAAGCATTACCATCCGGAACCTTGACGATGACGTGAAGCGCCGCCTTCGCATCCGTGCGGCTGAGCACGGCCGTTCGATGGAAGAGGAGGCGCGCGAGATCTTGCGCCATGTTGTCAGCGAAGCGAAGCAATCCCACGATCTTGCCGCGGCCATCCGCGCGCGGGTCGTGCCTCTGGGTGGCGTTGATCTCGACCTTCCGCAGCGTGAAGCCATGCGTGAACCGCCCGCGTTCGACCAGGCCTGACGCATGATCATCCTCGACACGAATGTCCTCTCTGAGCTGTTGCGCCCGGCTCCCGAGCCGAGGGTCGAGCAATGGCTGTCGGCGCAGGACGGGCTCAACGTCTACCTGACCTCGATATCGGAAGCGGAACTGCGCTACGGCCTCGCGATCATGGGGAACGGCAAGCGGCGCGCCGCGCTGGTTGATGCAGTGGACAGCATCCTGCGTGAGGACCTTGCGGGGCGCATTCTGCCTTTCGACAGCGCCGCCGCGCAGTCCTATGCCGCGATCTCCGCCGCACGACGGTCCGCCGGGCGACCGATCGCCCAGGCCGATTGCCAGATTGCCTCAATTGCCCACACCCGTGGTGCCTCCGTCGCCACGCGCAACACGCCTGACTTCGAGGGTTGCGAGATCGACCTGATCAACCCCTGGACTACCGCATGAACGCCGTTGAGATTGAACAAGCCGTTTCCGAACTCGCCGAGCAGCCCTTTGATGCGGCAGAGTTCCCCTATGCCTTCCTCATGGCCTTCGGAAACAAGGAGACGACAATCAAGCGCCTGCGCACCGGCGCATCGAACAAGTCCGACATCGGCGGCGTCCTGCAGACCAACAACATCCACCTTGCGACCTGCGTCCCGGGCGAAATCGCGGCAACCCTCGCCGCCCTGCGCGAAAGCCCTGCCACCTCCCGCGCCAAGGCGAAGTTCATCCTCGCCACTGACGGCATCGACCTCGAGGCCGAGGACATCACCACCGGCGAGACCATCGCCTGCCGCTACACCGATTTCCCCGATCACTTCGGCTTCTTCCTGCCGCTCGCCGGCATCTCTACCGTCAAGCAGATCCGCGAAAGTGCCTTTGACATCCGCGCGACCAGCCGCCTCAACCGGCTCTATGTCGAACTGATCAAGGACAACCCCGATTGGGGCAGCGCCGACAAACGCCACGACATGAACCACTTCATGGCGCGGCTGATCTTCTGCTTCTTTGCCGAAGACACCGACATTTTCGTCAGCGACAACCTGTTCACCGCCACCATCGAGCAGATGGCGAACCGCGATGGATCGAACACGCACGAAGTCATCGGCGAGATCTTCCGCGCGATGAACACGGCCATCCCGAAACGGGCCGAGGCCAAGCTGCCCCGTTGGGCAGATGCTTTTCCCTACGTGAACGGCGGGCTCTTCTCGGGCAGCACCGATGTGCCGCGCTTTTCCAAGATCGCGCAGCGTTACCTGTCCCATATCGGCAGCCTCGACTGGACGCAGATCAACCCCGACATCTTTGGCTCGATGATCCAGGCCGTCGCGGATGAGGAGGAACGCTCGGTTCTCGGGATGCACTACACCTCGGTGCCGAACATCCTGAAGGTGCTGAACCCGCTCTTCCTCGATGATCTGCGGGCAGAACTGGAGGCGGCGAGCGACAACGCGCGCAAGCTGGCCAATCTGCGCGCGCGCATGGCCAAGATCCGCGTCTTCGATCCCGCCTGCGGGTCGGGCAACTTCCTTGTCATCGCCTACAAGGAAATGCGCAGCCTTGAATATGAGATCAACAAGCGGCGGGGCGAGCCGCTGCGCCGCACCGACATTCCCCTGACCAACTATCGCGGGATCGAGTTGCGGGATTTCTCGGCCGAGATCGCGCGGTTGGCGCTGATCATCGCGGAATACCAATGCGACGTGACCTATCGCGGCCAGAAAGAGGCGCTGGCCGAGTTCCTGCCGCTGGACGCGCAGAACTGGATCACCTGCGGCAACGCCCTGCGGCTGGACTGGCTGTCAGTCTGCCCGCCCACGGGGACGGGGGTGAAGTTTCAGGCCGATGACCTGTTCATGCAGCCAGAGGATCAAGCGCAGATCGACTTCGCGAACGAAGGGGGCGAGACCTATATCTGCGGAAACCCGCCTTATAAGGGCACCAACTGGCGGACAAAAGAACAAACCTTAGAGCTACAGCACCTGTTTGAACCAAAGACGAAAGACTGGAAGGCTCTAGACTACGTTTGCGGGTGGGTAATAAAGGCAGTTGATTACAGCCGTCACACCAAGACCTCGACGGCGTTTGTGACAACAAACTCAATATGCCAAGGCGTTCAGGCATCTATTTTATGGCCACTTGTCTTTAAGTCTGGTTTGGAAATTTCCTTTGCGCACACCTCATTTAAGTGGGCAAATTTAGCGTCTCATAATGCTGGAGTCTCTGTTATCATTGTCGGTATGTCCGAGCCGTCTTCAAAGGGTAAGGTTATCTTTGAAGAAGCTCATGATGGTACTTTCAAGAATCGTGCTGTTGATAACATCAATGGATATCTTTTAAACTCTACTGCTGACGTAGTTTCTGCGAATAAGAAGCCAATTTCCTTTACCGCCGAAATGACCGATGGAAGTGGTGCTTTAGATGGTGGACATCTGAAGTTAGAAAGTGATGACGTGAGAAGAATAATCGCACAAGAGAATGGAAGGTTCTCAAAGTTCATCCGTCCTTACTATGGTTCAAACGAGTTCATAAAGGGCATACATCGTTGGTGTATCTGGATTGAAGACAACGACTTGGAAGAAGCCCTAGAAAGTGAAGAAATAAAGAGCCGAGTACTTCAAGTTAGAAAATATCGAGAAAGTGCTGGCACCCGAGCAAAGACTGCTGTGGGTAGATCTCACAAATTTGCATGGATCAACAAAGGCAAAGGCCCGCAAATTTTAATACCAACAGTCTTTTCGGAGAAAAGGCAATTCGTGACTGTTGGTTATGTTGATGAAACTTTGATCATAAACAATAATGCAAGCATGATCCAGAGACCCGAACTTTACTTGTTTGCCGTCTTGTCATCGTCCTTGCATATGGCTTGGGTCAGAGCGATTGCAGGAAAACTCGAAGATCGAATTCGCTACACGTCTACAACCTGTTTCAATACCTTCCCCGTCCCGAAACTGACCGAAAAGAACCGCGCCGACCTGACAGCGGCGGCGACCGGCATCGTTCTGGCCCGCGAGGCGCATTTCCCCGCCACCATCGCCGACCTCTACGACCCCGAAAAAATGCCCGCCAACCTCCGCGCCGCCCATGACCACAACGACGAGGTGCTGGAACGCATCTACATCGGCCGCCGCTTCCGCAACGACACCGAACGGCTGGAAAAGCTGTTCGAGATGTATACGCGGATGACGACGAAGGTGAGCGCATGACCCACCCCAGAGAACCGCTCAAGCTGCAAAAGGTTGACTATGAAAGCCTGAACGCACGGCAACAGGAAACCTATAATTTCCAAAAGATGTCAGGGCGCTTGGCTGATTATGGGTTCACCTGCATTTTGCTATCAGACGACTGGAAGGGCGCTGACTTTCTTGCTTATCATTTCAGCAAGGAGATCATGCTCAAGGTCCAACTCAAAGGCCGGCTGACTTTTCAGGGCAAATATCGTGGTCTCGACCTTCACATAGGGTTTCGAGATGGGGAGCGATATTACCTTTATCCACATGACACTTTGCGTCACGAGCTGCATGAGGCTGGCTATGTTACCCCGGATAGTCCGGTCCAATGGCGCGAGAACTGGAATCGCACATGGAACTATGTTCCAAAAACCATTCGACCGTATCTTGAGAAATACGAAATTTAGGAGACGTCATGCAGCCAGTCCCCTCCGTCTCCGTCAAATACGCCGTCAACGGCAGCTCGACCACGTCGAACGAGCTGGGCATGCGCGTGAAGCAGGAACGCGCCTACGCGAAGCGTCGGTTGGTCGTGGTGGGTCAGAAAGTGAACACACCATGACCCTTGACCCTATCATGAGCGCGGAACGCACCCGCAGGCTGGTGGACGATCTGCGTGCCAAACCAGCGGAAACCACCTGGATCGAGTTCAAGGAAAACAACGCCGACGGAGCGTTGATCGGTAAGCTGATTTCGGCCTTGTCCAATGCCGCGCGGCTGGCCGATCAGCACTTTGCCTATGTGGTTTGGGGGGTGAGAGACGGTGATCATGCGATTGTCGGCACGAGTTTCGAGCCGACCGTGAAAAAGGAGAGAGGGCAGCCGCTTGAACTGTGGGTGGCCAACCACCTCCAGCCGGGCATCGAGTTTCGGTTCGAAGAGGTCGATTATGAAGGGCAGTGCCTGATCCTGCTGACCATCCCCGCCGCCGCAACCGCCCCGGTAGAATTTGACCGCACAGCCTATTTGCGCATCGGCAGCGCCACGCCGCGCCTGTCCGACCATCCGGAACGCCTGCGTGCCCTCTGGGCAAAGTTGCAGCCCTACGCTTGGGAGACAGGGGTCGCGGCGCAGTTCCTAACTGGCGACGACGTTCTTGAGCGGCTGAATTACGCCAACTATTTCGATCTTACGGGCCAACCCTTGCCGGATAACAGGCAAGGGATCTTCGACAAGCTATTGGCAGATCGCCTGATCCAGAATGATGTAAGCGACCGTTGGAACATCACCAATCTGGGTGCAATTCTGTATGCCAAGAAACTTGCCGATTTCGGCCCCTCTGTAGAGCGCAAAGGCGTCCGTTTCGTGGCCTATGCTGGCACCGGACGTGCAGATGACGTGAGTCACCGACAGGATGGCCAGCGCGGCTATGCAGCGGGATTTCAGGGGCTGGTGGATTACATCGACGGCCTTCTGCCGCGCAACGAACTGATCGGAAAAGCATTCCGCGAGGAGCGACCGCTTTACCCGTCGATCGCGATCCGCGAATTGATCGCCAACGCATTGATCCACCAAGACATGACAATCACCGGTGCAGGACCACTCATCGAGTTGTTCAGTGATCGCATGGAGATCACGAACCCGGGCGCCCCCTTGGTTAGCCCCGACCGGTTTTTGGACTCGCCGCCGCGTTCCCGAAATGAAGCCCTTGCGTCGTTGATGCGGCGGATGAAACTTTGCGAAGAACAAGGCACCGGCATCGACAAGGTGATCTCGGCGGTTGAGCTACACCAGTTGCCCCCACCGGATTTCCGCATGGAGGGAGACGCCGTGCGCGTGGTTCTGTTTGCACCACGCCGATTTGCGGACATGACACCGGAAGAAGCCGTGCGAGCGTGTTACCAACATGCCGCGCTCAAATACGTAGGCGGTCAGAAGATGACGAACGCGACACTTCGGGAGCGGCTCGGCATCGACGACCAGAACGCTGCGCAGGCGTCGCGGGTTATTCGCGCAACGCTGGATGCTGGTCTGATCCGTCCTGCGGATGCTGAACGCCCTCGTGCTGGCTATGTCCCCTCATGGGCGTGACAGGGATAACATTTGATCGGGTTTTGATTGTGCGTATGTGGGCTAGAGGGCGTAAATTTGAAAATACATATAAATCATACTGTTACGATAGGCGTGGTGCGGTATCGCTACTTGATCGGGTTTTGATTACCTGCCCTAAAGCGAATGATTCTGCGCCCCTCAGAAGGAAAACATCATGACAAAGCAAGTTCCTTCCGTCTCTGTCAATTACGCGGCCAATGGAAGCTCGACCAAATCGAACGAGCTTGGCATGCGCGAAATGCAAGAGGGTGCCTATGAGAAGCGGGGCGAGCAATACCTGCTGATCAAGTCGCCGCCGGCATCTGGCAAAAGCCGCGCGCTCATGTTCATAGCACTCGACAAGCTATACAACCAGGGCCTGCGTCAGGCCATCGTCGTGGTGCCAGAAAAATCCATCGGGTCCAGCTTCAACGACGAGCCACTGAGCAAGTACGGCTTCTGGGCAGACTGGACCGTGCAACCGCGATGGAACCTGTGCAACGCTCCCGGCGGGGATGATGGCAAAGTGGGCGCTGTCGGCAAGTTCTTGGCGAGCGACGACAAGGTTCTGGTCTGCACCCACGCGACCTTTCGGTTCGCCGTGGACAAGTTCGGGATTGAAGCGTTTGACGATCGGCTCATCGCGGTAGACGAGTTTCACCACGTCTCTGCCAACCCTGATAATAAGCTGGGCACGCATCTGGGCGCCCTTGTCGCGCGCGACAAGGTGCATCTGGTTGCGATGACCGGGTCCTATTTCCGCGGCGATGCCGAAGCCGTTCTGTCGCCCGAAGATGAGGCAAAGTTCGATACCTTCACCTATACCTACTATCAGCAGTTGAATGGCTACAAATACCTCAAGACGCTTGACATCGGTTATTTCTTCTATTCCGGGTCCTATGCGGACGACATTCTCAAGGTTTTGGATCCGACCGAGAAGACGATCCTTCACATCCCGAACGTGAACTCGCGCGAAAGCACCAAGGACAAGCATCGCGAGGTCGAGCATATCATTGACGCCCTGGGCGATTGGCAGGGAGCGGATCCCATTACAGGCTTTCAGCTGGTCAAGACACCCGAGGAGCGGGTGCTGCGCATCGCCGATCTGGTCGATGATGAACCGGCCAAGCGGGACAAGGTGTCCAACGCACTGAAGGACCCTGCGCATAAGAACAACCGCGACCATGTCGACATCATCATCGCCCTCGGGATGGCGAAAGAAGGGTTTGACTGGATCTGGTGCGAACACGCCCTGACGGTGGGTTATCGCGCCAGCCTGACGGAGATCGTGCAGATCATCGGCCGTGCCACCCGCGATGCCGAGGGCAAGATGCGCGCGCGCTTCACCAACCTTATCGCGGAGCCCGACGCCGCGGCCGAAGCCGTGACCGAGGCAGTCAACGATACACTGAAAGCGATCGCAGCGAGCCTGCTGATGGAGCAGGTGCTGGCCCCGCGTTTCAACTTCACACCCAAGACCGTGAAAAGTGGCCCTGTCGAAGGGTTTGATTACGGTGAGGGCGGCTATGATCCCAACAAGGAAAGCGTCGGCTTCGACGAGGCCAGCGGGCAGTTCAAGATCGAAATCAAAGGCCTGGTCGAACCCAAGAGCAAGGAAGCCAAGCGCATCTGCCAAGAGGACCTCAATGAGGTCATCACAGCTTTCGTTCAGGACAAGACTACGATCGAACGGGGTCTCTTCGACGAAGAGCTGGTGCCGGAGGAACTGACGCAGGTCCGCATGGGCAAGATTGTCGGTGCTAGGTTCCCAGAGCTAGATGCAGAGGATCAGGAAGCGGTGCGCCAACACGCAGTTGCTGCGCTTAACCTGACCCAAAAGGCAAAAGAGATCGCGCTGTCGAACCGCGATGACACAGAAACAACCGGCAATACCGCCTTGATCGACGGGGTGCGCAAATTCGCAATGGACGTGCGCGAACTCGACATCGACCTGATTGATCGCATCAACCCGTTCGGCGAAGCCTACTCGATTCTGGCAAAGACTATGAGCGAGGAAAGCCTTCGGCAGGTCCAGGCCGTCATCTCGGCGAAAAAAGTGCAACTGTCACCGGATGAGGCGCGCGATCTTGCGAAGCGAGCCGTCAAGTTCAAGCAAGAGCGAGGCCGCCTGCCGTCGATTACTTCACCGGACCCGTGGGAAAAGAAAATGGCCGAAGGTGTGGCTTATCTCGCGCGCATGAAGCAGGAAGCTGCCAATGGCTAAGAGTTTCACCGACGAAGATGATGCCCTCCTTGCTGAGCTTGGCGTCGAGGTCAAGAAGCAGCTCAGCCGCACACCACGCGAAGAACGCATCGTCGCAGGTTTTGAGGAAATCTCGCGATTTGCAGAGGAGCATGGCCAGCCTCCCCAACACGGGGAGGATCTTGATATCTTTGAACGCCTCTACGCCGTGCGTCTTGATCGGATCCGCGACTTGCAGGAGTGCCGCGATCTCCTTGCCCCACTGGACGAGCAAGGTCTTCTTGCAGAAAACTTTGCGGCCTCAACGTCGGGCGCCGAAGATCTAGATGACGATGCCCTGCTCGCCGAGTTGGGCGTAGAAGTAGCCAAGTCACCACTCACAGAATTGAAGCATGTCCGCTCTACAGCCGAGAAAAAGGCCGCCGACGAGGTCGCCAATCGCGAAAAATGCGAAGATTTTTCGAAGTTCAAGCCATTGTTCGAGATGGTCCAGAAAGAACTGGATAGCGGTTTGCGGGAGACCCGCCCTTTCGAGATGAAAGCCGAGATTGAGAAGGGCCGCTTTTTCATCGTCGGCGGTCAGAAAGCCTATGTTACTGAAAAGGGTGAGACCATCACGAATGAGCAAGGTCGTACCGATGCTCGTCTGCGGGTGATTTTTGACAACGGCACCGAGAGCAACATGCTGATGCGCTCGCTCCAGCGCGCGTTGAATAAGGACGGCGCGGGACGCCGAATCACTGACCCATCGGCAGGCCCACTTTTTTCGGACCAGACAATCGATGGTGATGAGGCGAGCGGGATCATTTATGTGCTTCGCAGCAAATCCGATCATCCACTCGTCACAGAAAACCGGGAACTGGTGCACAAGATCGGCGTTACCAATATGAGCGTCGAGAAGCGGATCGCCGGCGCGCAGTTGCAGCCGACGTTTCTGATGGCGAATGTCGAGGTGGTCGCGACATACGAGCTCTACAACATCAATCGGTCCAAGTTGGAGAACCTGATCCACCGCATTTTCGAACCTGCACGGCTCGAGATCGAGATCATGGATCGCTTTGGAAGGCCTGTGGTCCCGAGAGAATGGTTCCTCGTTCCTCTCTTTGTCATCAACGACGCTGTCGAAAAGATCAGGGACGGCACAATAACGGGCTATCACTATGATCCCCGCGCTGCCGGACTCAAACGGATTTCGGGGGAGATGCCGCAATAGATGCTGCGTGACACTCTATGGCACCTCGACCAGCGGGATGCATGGAGATCGGAGAAGGATTGCGCTTGAACTCGCGGAATATGGTCGAGCGCCATCACGTTCACCGGCACCCCAGCATACGGCCAACCTTCTATCTTGCGCCTTTTGTTTTCTAACAAGAGTCGCAGTCGGGGGTAGCGCGCACCCCCGTGGATGATAGATTCGCATAATGAAGTTTATGGTAAATAAACTTAGTACTTCCCATCCGCGCCGTCTCGGCCGCATACGTCACAAAGGTTTCATGAAACTGTAGCGCCATTGTAAGCATCCGCCGATGGCCGCTGGTGTGCCTTCTTGATCAGACGGGTTTCGGAACTGCTTTTGGTTTGCGCGGCTTTGGTGCCCACTTTTTGGCCAAGCGCTCAAAGTTGTCGAGGATGCGGCCGATCTCTGCTTCATCTGGGTCGAACTGTCCCCCATACCATTCCATCATCCGGTCGTGTTCGTCGTGCTTGAGGTCTGCCATGGCGTCGAGGAATTTGGCGTAACCGGGCACGCCACCGACATCTTCCGGGGGACAAGCACCGATAGCCCTTACAAGGCGTGGATATGCGGCACCCGGGATGGCGTCATCGATCTTCTCGACCTTGACCACATGGTGCCAGTTATCGCCGAAGTCATAGACGTAATGAATGGTCTTGGTGCCGACATCTTCGAGCACATCGAGCAAGCTTGTTTTGCTGGCGGGTAGCGGATCATCGTAGCCGTATTCAGGATCAGGCACGCCCCAGCCGACGCCGCCGGCCCGGAACTCATAGAGATGGCTGTCGGTCCATCCCATGGCGGCCTGGATCACATCATGTAGGCGGTTCAGCTTGATCTTGAGGGGCACATCAAAGCGCCGGAGCACCTGAGGTGCGACATCGGATAATGTGATCTTGAGGCGCGCGACCGGTATCATGCAGCAATCCTCCCCATTTGTGTTGCTGACTTCCAGTGCCATGGCAGCAGCTCTGGCAGCCGTGACACGGGCAAATCCGGCAGGCGCGCGAGCACATCGGCCATCCAGGCCTGTGGATCGATATCATTCATCTTTGCCGTGACGATGAGGGTATACATGAAGGCCGCCCTGTCCCCGCCGCGCTCGGACCCTGCAAAAAGCCAGGACTTTCTGCCCAATGCGATACCGCGTAGAGCGCGCTCGGCGGCATTGTTCGTCAGGCAGAGGCGCCCGTCATTAAGGAATGCGGTGAAGGCCTCCCAGCGACCTGCCCCGTCAAGCATATAATTGATCGCCTTGGCGACAGGGTTGTGCTTTGACATCCGCGCCCGCTCGGCCAGTATCCAGTCATGCAGATCCTTGACCAGCGGGGCGACCCGTTGCTGCCGAGTCTCATGACGCGCTGCAGCTGACAGACCGGTGATCTCGCGCTCTACAGCAAAGATTGCATCAATCCGGGTCACAGCGGCCAGCGCGATGGGTGAGATTTCTTCTGCCACCTTTTTGCCCTTACGGGCGACGGACTTGATGTCGGCCAACTCAAAGAACTTGCGTCTGGCATGGCTCCAACACAGCGCAGAGCGCACCGGGCCCGGACTACGATCTGCCAGATACAGGTCATTGTAGCCGCCATAGACGTCCGATTGTAGCACACCGTGCCACCCGGCCAAATGCCGTGTCGGGTGTTCCTTGCGACGATCCACTGAGAAGTGGAAGAGCGCGGCAGGCGGCGCACCCCCATCCCATGGTCGGTCATCGCGCACATAGGTCCAGAGCCGCGCAGTCTTGGTGCCGCCGCGCGCCAGAAGCGGCACGGTCGTGTCGTCACCATGCAAACGGCCACCGTCCAGCACATGGCGCGCAATCAGCGCATGAATGGGGGCCAGTGCTATACAGGCATGACCGATCAGATCAGCCAGTGTAGACAGGCTGAGATCGACACCTTCTCGCGCAATCCGATCGGATTGCCGGTTCAGTGGTTGGTGCTGTCCATACTTGTCGAAAGCAATCATGGCGATCAGTTGCGGCCCAGCCCAACCGCGCGGAATGGCGTGGAAAGGCGCTGGTGGCTGGCTGATCTTCTCGCATGACCGGCAAGTGAACTTCTCGCGGACGGTCTGGATCACCTTCCACTGACGCGGAATAACTTCCAGCGTGTCGGTAATGTCTTCACCCATCTTCACGATGCGGTCCGAGCCGCAGCAGGTGCAGTTGGTCGGTGCCTCAACCACCACACGCTCGCGCGGCAGATGCTCGGGAAAGGGTTTGCGCACCGGCTTGCGCCGCGTGAAGGCACGCACGGTGCTGGTCTTGTCCTGCGCTGCGGCTTGTTCAGCCGCTAACGCATCCTCGGTGACAGCTGCTTCCAGTTCCTCAAGCTGCAGTTCCAGCTGATCGATCAGTCGCGTGCGACGCTCGGAAGAGATGCCGTATTTATCGCGCCGCAGCTTTGCGATCTCCAGCTTCAATTCCAGGATCATTGCTTCCGTGCAGGAGGCCAAGGCGCGAGCCTGTGCCAGTTCGACTTCCGCAGCTTGCGCACGGGCTGTCTGCGCGGCAAGGGCGGCGCTCAATCTGGCGATTTCGGAAGCGGCATCTGACATGGCAAATACTTACCACAGACAGCATGAAGCGCCAATAAAAACAGGCGTTTTACCGCAATTTATCCAGCCGTTTTGGGCCTTTGCGTCCAGCGCGGATTCCTCCAGTCAATCCCTTCCAGAAGATAGCCGAGCTGTGCGGATGATATCGAAACGGCCGTCCCGTCCTGGCTTACCGGCCAGATGAACTTCCCGGCCTCGAGCCGCTTCAGATACAACGACATGCCGACCCCATCATGCCAGAGCAGTTTCACCAGATCACCCTTGCGACCCCGAAAGCAAAAGATCTCACCGGCATGCGGGTCACGTCCAAGGCCCTGCTGGACTGACAATGCCAAGGTGTTCATCCCGCGCCGCATGTCTGTCACGCCGCCCGCAATCCAAACCTTCGTGCCCGCCGGAAACGCGATCATCGTCCCACCGCTAGACTGTTGAGCAAACGCGCTGCAGCCTCCATGTCAAAGTCGGACGGGATCGACACACGAAAGCGCGCGCCAAAATCGACAGTCATCACAGGCACCTGCGGAGTCGGCATATTATCAGGATCAAGCCCGCCTGGAGCTTCGTCGATGTTGAAAACACGCAAAAACTTTGGGCCAGAACTCAGCAACCCATGCCGACACCGATAGCGCCAATCGTAAAGCTGGGACCGCGAAACGTTATGGCGCCGTGCGACCTCGGCCAATGTCACGCCATCGCCAAGGCTTTCCTCAACGATCCGGACCTTCTCGTCATCTGTCCAGCGGCGGCGCCGGCCAGTATCAGAGACCGATAAAACTTGAATGCGGGGGGTGTTCTCGTGTGCGTCCATAAGGACAGGTAATAAACAATCACACCAACAAGCTGCCAGACGGCCCCCGGCGGATGTTTACGCGCCATTGATACGCAGTCCCACTATTCATCCGAATGAATAAACCTAGAGGGTGCTATGAAACTGAAATCTCTTTTGCTGGGTGTAAGCCTTGCTGCTGTGTCTGCCTTTGCAGCGACAGCAGAAATCTGGAAACTTGCCGTCACAGATGTCGAAGGCATGGAACGCCTGCAACTGGAATGGGGTCCCTTCAAGGAGGCGCTTGAAGTGGCCACCGGCGACACATTCGAATTCTTTGCCGTAAACTCGCGCACGGCTGCAGCCGAGGCGCTGCGCGGTGAGACCGTGGATTTTGTAGTCTCTGGACCTGCAGAATATGTGGTTTTCAACAAGCTGACCAATGCCACGCCGCTGATCGGCCTCGGTCGCCCCGATTATCACTGTGCCATTATCGTGCGTGCTGACAGCGGCATCAACGTACCTGCTGATCTGGTAGGCAAATCAGTCGCATTTGGCGATATCGGTTCGACTTCAAACATGCTTTGCCCGATGCAGGTACTCGCAGACTACGGCGTCGATCCGGTTAATGACATTGAGAAAATCCACACCTCGCGCAACATCGCCTTTGAGGCGTTGAACAACGGCGATATCGACGCGCTTGGCATGAATGCAGGCACTTTCATCGGCGTCCGCAATGGCCAAACGGAGCTGCCTTACGGTTTTTACAAGATGATTGCGCGCTCGGGCGACCTGCCCAATGACATGATCATGGTGGGTGCACATGTGCCAACCAAGGCTGCCGAAGCACTGCGAGACGCGGTCCTTGGGAACAAGGCGCAGGTCATCGCAGGCATCACGGCCCACGAAGAAAACGACAAATATGTCGGCATGGACCTCGTTGCGATTGAAGACAGCGCATATGACTACGTCCGCTCGATGTATTCGAATGCGGGATACCCTCAGTTCGACGATTTCATCGGTGACTGATCTTCTACTGAGACGTCCGGTGGCCCCGGATGTGCTGACTGAGCAAACCGGGGCGGCCTTCGCCCCGGTTTCGCCCGTTGAAATTGAAGCCCGCGCCGTTTCCAAAACCTTTGGGGCGACGCCGATCTTTTCCGACGTGAGTTTCCGCCTCGCCCGCGGAGAGGCGACAGCACTTGTTGGTGCCAACGGCACTGGGAAATCGACCCTGCTGCGCTGCCTGATGGGGTTAATCCCAACCTCAGGTGGCAGCGTGCATTTGCTGGGACAGCAGACAGATGAAGCAACCAGGCGCCAGATGCGCAACATTCGCGCGCAGGTCGGGTTGGTCTCTCAGAAGCACAATCTGGTGCCCCGACTGTCTGTGCTTTCAAATGTCTTGCACGGTCTTCTAGGCAAGCATCCCGGCATACGCCATTGGAGCCATCCGCTAGCCCCCCAGTCTTCTCGGGAAACTGCCATGCAGGCGTTGGAACGCGTGGGCCTTGCTGATTTCGCGCACCGGCGCGCGGATCGGCTATCGGGCGGGCAGTCGCAACGCGTGGCCATTGCCCGCGCCATCGTCGGCGCGCCCAAGGTTCTCTTTGCGGATGAACCTTGCGCGTCACTTGATCCAAGTGCAGGCGAAGACGTGATGGAGCTGTTCTTCCGGCTTGTCCGCGACGAGAATGTGACGGTCGTCTTTACCTCGCACAACGTTGAACATGCATTGAAATACGGCGACCGCGTGCTTGGCCTTGCGCAGGGGCGCATTCAGCTTGATGCGACAGCAGCCTCGCTGAGTTCCGCCGATCTGAGAGGTCTTTATGACTGATACCACCCCCTCGCGATTTGAACTGGCGCGGTTTGAGCGGCCCTCTGCCATCAGTTTTTTGGGCTATGCGCTTGGACTTGTTATTATCTTCTGGTGCCTCGCCGGTGCCGGCTTCTCGCTTGAAAAAGTAGCCAGCTCCCCACCCCGCTTTGCCGATTTCGCCGCGCGGGCCTTCCCGCCGAACCTTGACCCACAAGTCCTCACGCGGCTGGGCTGGAAAATGGTCGAGACACTGCAAATCGCTGTTGCCGGTGCTGTGATCGGGGTAATCATATCTGTTCCTGTCGCCCTCTTGGCGGCAAAGGGGCTGATCGCCGGCCCATGGGTGAACCAAATTGTGCGCACCGGGCTGAGTTTCATCCGTGCTGTGCCGGACATCGCCTGGGCACTGGTTTTCGTTGTGGCCGTGGGCCTTGGTCCCTTTGCCGGCATGCTGGCCATCGTGATCGACACAATCGGCTTTTGCGGACGCTTTTTCGCCGACGACATGGAAGCAACCGACAAAGGCCCCGCCGAGAGCCTAACAGCCACTGGCGCGCGAAAACTCGATGTTGTGGCCTGTGCCACGATTCCCGGCAGCCTGCCCGCTTTTATTTCCACCTCTCTCTTTGCCTTGGAGAAAGTCGTCCGGTCGTCGACTATCCTTCGCCTTGTCGGTGCGGGTGGGATTGGGATCGAGCTTAAAGTTGGTTTTGACCTTTTCGATTACCCCACAGCGATGACCGTGATCTTGATGATCGCAGTTGTTGTGATCGGGATCGAGCTCGTCAGCGGCTGGGCCCGCACTAAAATTATTGGAGAACAACGGTGAAATCGGATACAGCTGACCAGCATTGGAATGACCAATGGAAATCCATCGAAGAAGATAGCAAGTGGCTGACGCCAGAGAAGGACGTGCAAGAATGGGCGGCTGGTCTGGCACAAGGCGCACGCATTCTTGATCTGGGGGCGGGCGTGGGGCGTCACGCACTTTGGCTGGCATCCCAGGGCTTTGACATGATCGCGTTGGATGCCGCGCCCGACGGGTTGGCAGAGATTGAAAAGGCCGGTGGCGTAGAAACAGTTCTGGCCCGCATGGATGCGCTGCCGTTCAAGGATCACGCCTTTGACCACGTGCTCAGCTGGAACGTGATCTACCATGGCGACGAAGATATCCTGCTGCGCACAATTGCCGAAATTCGTCGCGTGCTGAAGCCCGGCGGCAGTTTTATGGGGACTATGTTGTCCAAACGTCGCCTGCCGCATGAGCAGGCAAAATACGCAGGTCGTGAAATCAGCCGCAACGCATGGGTTTTTGATGCGCCCGGTACGGACAAAATGCACCCGCATTACTTTTGCGCGGCGGCAGATCTGTTGGCCCTGTTTTCGGGCTTTGAATGCCTGAAGCTTGACGACCGTGAACACGAAAAGCCGGGGTCTTTCCACTGGCATCTGACAATGGAAAGACTTTGAATGATTACCTTTGAAGGCGCACAAGTCTACCTGCCCGGCGAGATCACTGAGACGACTGTTGCCATTAGCAATGGCAAGATCGTCGAATTAGGTGGCCGCGCGCAAGGCGAGGTGATCGACGCACGTGGATTGATATTGGCCCCTGCCCTGATCGACGTACATGGCGATGCGTTCGAACGCCAGCTGATGCCCCGTCCAGGGGTTTTCTTCCCAACCGAAACGGCGCTCATCGACACTGACCGTCAACTTGCAACCAACGGGATTGCCACCGCTTATCACGCCATAACGCTGGGATGGGAGCCGGGGTTGCGCGATGTGGCACGCGGCCGCGAACTCATGCAAGCCATGCGCGATCTGGCCGCGCGGCTGACCGTGGAAAACCGGGTGCAGCTTCGGTGGGAAACCTTCGCGTTCGAGGCTTTGGACGTGATCGAATGGGCGCTTGCGGGGCCACTATTGCCTTCCGTGGCATTCAATGACCACACGTCCATGACCATGAGGGCCTATGACGTCCCAATTCAGGACCGCGCTTTTGAGCTGTCCCCGGATTTTTCAATCGCCTCTTTAGACGACGCGCGAATGAAAAAGCGCACCGCTTCCAAAGCCCATCGCGCAGGGCTGAGCGAGGAAGACTATATCGCGCTCCTGGGCCACGTCTGGGATCGGCGCAGCGAGGTGCCCGACGCGATCGCATCGGTTGCACAGATGGCCCGTACAGCAGGAGCGCCCATGCTAAGCCACGATGATACACGGGCGGAAACCCGCGCCTATTTCCGCGAGCTTGGCGCAGGAGTGGCGGAATTTCCGATGGTGATGGAGGCAGCAGAAGCGGCCCGCAAAGGTGGTGATCCGATAGTCTTTGGCGCGCCGAATGCCGCCCGTGGAGGGAGCCATATAGGCTCGCTTGGTGCGGGTGACATGGTGGAGGCCGGTCTGTGCGATGCGCTAGCTTCGGATTATTTCTACCCCGCCATGCTGGCCGCAATTGCCAAGCTTGACGCAGAGCGCCGCGCGGATCGCCTTGCGCTTTGGTCGCTCGTCTCATCTGGCCCCGCACGCGCAATGGGTTTGCCCGACCGGGGCGACATCACTGTTGGTAAGCGCGCAGACCTTGTTCTGGTGGATTGGCCCGACGGCTCTGTCCCAGCCATTCAGGGGACATGGGTTGCGGGCCGTTGCGCCTATCGCGGTATACCGGCTGGATGAACCTGCCAAGACCGAACCGCGATTATATTCCTGCCATTGGACTCGGCGTAACCCAGATCATGGGGTACGGGACGTTGATGTACGCCTATGCGGTGCTCTTACCAGAAATGGCAAGGGATCTTGGACTGACCCTGTCAGAGGTATTCGGTATTCTGTCGCTGGGCCTTTTCTTTGGCGGCCTGGTCTCACCCATTGCCGGAAAACTGGTGGACCACTGTGGCGGTCGCTGGGTGATGACACTGGGCTCGATCGTGGCCAGCCTTGCGCTGATGGCGATGAGCCAAATTGAAGGGCGGATCGGGTTATTTGTGCTGATCCTGGTGGCCGAAGGCGCGGGCATGTTCGTGCTGTATAATGTAGCCTTTGCCAGTGTGGCGCGACTGGATCTAGGCGTTCCGCCGCAACGCTCGATTTCTGTCATCACGCTGTTTGGCGGGGTCGCCTCGACTATTTTCTGGCCGCTGACTCTCGCGCTGTTTAATTGGTACGGTTGGGAAACAACATGGGTGATCCTCGGCTTCAGTGCCTTGCTGATATGCACACCGATCCACTTCTTTGTCTTGCGCGGGCCTGAACGCGAGGCCGATGCACCCAAACCTGACAATGCGCCGGACTGGCCCGAACTGACCGGGCACCTGCGCAAGCAGGCAATGTTGTGGATGGTCGTTTCTTTCGTTTTTTCAGGCTACCTGATGGGCGCTGTTATGACACTTTGGGTGACCAATGTTCAGGACTTGGGCCATACGGCAGCCATGGCAGCCTTCGCCGGTGCCGTCATCGGCCCGTTCAAAACCGTGGGCCGGTTTTTTGAGATGTTGGTCAGTCGCAGCATGTACCCATTGGTGACCTATGCGCTTAGCCTCGGCCTGATGTTTTCTGGCTTTGTCGTCCTGTTGATCTTCGGATTTACGTTAACTGGACTACTGCTTGCGGCCGCACTTTACGGAATGGGCGACGGGATCAAAACCATCGCGCGCGGTACCCTGCCTTTGGCGCTATTCGGTACCAAAGGTTACGGTGCACGACTGGGGTGGATCTCCTTCGTGCAAATGGGGATCAACGCCTCCGCCCCTTTTGCTTTTGCATGGACCACACAAACCTACGGCGGCTGGTGGTCTTTTGCTGTCATGGCCCTGTGTCTTTGCTGTGCCATCGCTACCTATATGTTTATTCCCGACCCAAGGACCCACAGACATGACCCCGCTCAAAATAGGCGCCTGCCTGAAAACATCTGAGATTGCAGACCACCGCGATTGGCTGTTTGATGCCGCCCGCGATATCGAACTACAGGATTTCATGTCCCATGTCGCGCTAACCACCGGATTCGACGATCGCATTGCCGCCGCCAAGACGGCGCTTGATGGGCATACTGGACGCCTTGGCATTCATGGGCCCTTTGAAGGTCTGGATATCGACAACAAAGACTCGGAACTGCGCCCGATCATTACTGCGCGGTTCCTCAAAGCTCTCGAGGCCGCGGATCGGATCGGCGCGCGCCAGATGGTCCTGCATTCCCCTTACACGGCTTGGTATCAGAACAACTTCTTCAGCTTTCCGGGCTACGCCGAAAGCAAGATTGGCCGCATCCATCAAATTCTAGACCCCGTCGTGCGCGCAGCCGAAAACATGGGCATCACTCTTGTGATCGAAAACATTCAGGACGTTCGCCCAGAAACACGTCGCGCGATGGTGGATGGCTTTGGCTCACAAGCAATCGCACTTTCCATCGACACCGGGCACGCTCAGTTAGCCCGTCGCATGTCTGGCGCCCCACCCGTCGCTGACTTTATCACTGATGCCGGTGCGCAGCTTGCCCATGTCCACCTGCAAGACGTCGATGGCCATGCCGACCGCCACTGGGCCCCGGGGGAAGGGGAAATCGAATGGACAGCTGTCTTCCGTGCCTTGGCTGCTTGCGAAAGCGACCCGCACCTCGTGCTGGAACTGCGTGATAATGCGGACATTCCGAAGGGATTTCGCGCGCTGAGTGATCTTGGTGTGGTGATTTGACAGCTTGTTGCATGGGTCGCGGATTTTGGCGAAGACGCCGGTTCTGATATCCTCAAGGTAGCGCCCTATGCCGCATATATTCAACGCTGGTCGACGCGATAAGTTTTCCAAGGCGAAATACACGGTGACGAATTGGTCGGATTTCAACGAGGCTCTGCGCCGTCGCGGAGACGTTACGATCTGGCTTGAGGCCGGGGCTGCCGGGCGATGGTCAGCGCCGAAGCGAAAGGGTCGCGGTGGTCAGCCAAAATATTCGGACTTCGCGATTGAGACGTGTCTGACGCGGGGGCTGATCTTTCACCAGCCGTTGCATCAGACCCAAGAGTTCGTCCGGTCGCTACTTGGACTGATGGGCGTGGAGTTGCCGGTTCCAGACTTCTCGACCTTATCGCGGCGGGCGATTGACCTCTCGGTCGTGGACGAAAGGCCACAATCCAGTGGCCCCACCACGCTGATCGTGGATAGCACAGGCCTGAAGATCCATCGCGGTTCGGGCTGGCAGGACGAAAAGCATGGCACGTGAAAGACCCGCAAATCCTGGCGTCAACTGCACATCGGGTATGACCCGGACAGCGGTGAGATCGTCGCCTCACTGTTGACCACAGACCAGATCGGCGACGAAACCGCCTTGCCCGACCTCATCGTGGGGATCGCAAGCCAGGTGACCCGCGTTCTGGCGGACGCCGCTTATGATGGCACCGTAGTTTCCGATTGCTTGACCCAAAAGTTCTGACCCGATGTCGAGATCACCATCCCGCCACTAATTACCGCTGTTCCCGGCCTACGCGATGGGCGCAACGCTCACATAGAGCATATCGCCGAGCATGGCCGAATGGCAGGGTAGTCAGCAACGGGATACAATCGCAGAGCCCTCGTCGAAGCCCAGATCGGGCGCCACAAAGACCCTCAACCGCATGACCCGCCTCGGTCATGCGGTCTTCAAACGTGCCGCATAGTCGTTCGGGGAAAGGGGCGCCTGCACCCATATTTTGACCCATGCAACAAGCTGGCATGAAAGAAAACTGAACCGTTGAGGTGATGGCTCATTGTTCAAGCAAATCACCTTGGCATCTGCTTAAATCACCGGAACTTCGCACGGAGCATATTGCTGAGTATATCCACAACGGTCACACAGGCGAGGATGACCAGCAAAACCGCTGACACCTGTGGGTAGTCCAGAAGGCGGAGCGAGCCGACGAGCTCAGTGCCGATACCGCCTGCACCAACCATACCCATGACGGTCGAGGCTCGAAAATTATATTCCCAGCGATACATGCTCACATCTGCGAATTGCGGAAAGACTTGAGGCAGGACGCCATGCAGGATGACTTGCATTGACGTGGCTCCTGACGCCTCGGTCGCTTCAATCGGTGCAGGATGCGCGTGCTCGATGGCCTCCGCAAAGAATTTTCCGACCATTCCAACCGAATGGAGGCCAAGGGCCAAAACACCAGGCAACATGCCAAACCCTACAGCTGCAACGAAAATTATACCCATGATCAATTCTGGGATCGAGCGAAGCGTATTCAGGACGACCCGCGAGACTTGGTAGATAACCTTGTTGGGCGATGTGTTCCGTGCGGCCAAGAAGCCCAGTGGCAAAGAGAGAGCGACCGCCAGCGCCGTGCCGGCGATAGACATAGCCAGCGTCTCGACAAGGGGTCCTACCCAGTCGCGCCAACGGCCGAAATCCGGCGGGAACATCTCAGTGCCGAGGATACCGATAGCCGGCAAGCCGCTGGTCAACCGGCTCCGATCTAGCATCCCGGTCATCCATAGCGATACAATGACGATCGCGGCGACTACGGCGATTTGAAGGAGCAGCTTTCGCCGCCCCTTGCTGTCCTCGGCCAGCACATCTTCAGCGTTGGTCAGCGCAGGCTGGGCAGTCAAGAGGCGGGTCATGGCGGTCTCCTAGTTCGGGCATTCTCAGTCGGCTTGCAGGTTCTTGCGGATGTCACGGATGATGTCGTAGTCGGCATCCGTGATTGCTGCGAACCCGTCGGCCTTGAACGGCGTCAGGACTGCATCGCCCGCGTCGGTCCCTGGCTCCAGCGTCAGGAAGGCGTCCTTGATTGAGTCTTCAAGCGCCTCGGTCATGTCGGTGCGCATAACCCAAGGATATTGTGGGATATCGGCGGAGTAACCGATGACAATCAGCTTCGATGCATCAACCGACCCCTTGGCCAGCAGGCTCTCGTAGATCGGACGGCTCAGACCGCCGACAGCGGCATTGCCCAGCTCGACGTTGCGCGCCACCGCGTCGTGCGCGCCCGTGAAGTTCTGGGTATAGTCATCGCCCTCCGTCACGCCTTCGAGCATCATCGTGTATTTCGGCGCGAAGTGGCTCGAGGTGGATGCCTGATCGCCAAAAGCCACATCGATGCCCGACCCTTCGATATCGTCGATCGAGTCGATACCGCTTTCGACATTGGCAATGAGGACAGACTGGTAGGTGGTGCTTCCATCCGTCACGCGCGCGGCGAACGGCTCGATGTCCAGATCGCCATCCGCCATCTTGGCCTTGGCGATGGTGTAGGAGGCCGGCCCAAAATACGCGACATCCACGCGGCCAAAGCGCATCGCCTCGATCATCGAAGAGTAATCGGTCGTGACGATCAGTTCGATATCCTTGCCGAGCTTCTCTTCAAGATACGCGGCCAGCGGCTTGTTATCCTGGATCACGGTCGAGGCGTTTTCATCAGGAAGCAGCGCGACGCGCAAAGTGTCCGGATCATAATCGCCTGCTGCGAATGCGGCTGTTGAGGCCAGCAGCATGGCGGTGAGAGTTGCGATATTCTTCATGGCAGTCTCCAAGAGTTGAAAGATCAGTTGGTCGTATCGGCCGGCGCGCCGTAGATGCGCGACAGCGCGGCGTTATCCAGTGCCGAGGGCGGTCCGTCAAAAACGATGTCACCATCACAGAGGCCGATGATGCGATCGGCATAGGCCTTGGCAAAATCGAGTTGGTGAAGGCTGACAATGACGGGAATTCGGTCTTCGCGGCATACGTCGCGGAGGATTTTCATCACCCGGTCCGAAGATGCTGGATCGAGCGATGCGATAGGCTCGTCCGCGAGGATCAGCTTTGGCTCCTGCGTGAGCGCGCGCGCAATGCCGACGCGCTGCTGCTGGCCACCCGAAAGGCTGTCACAGCGTGTCAGCGCCTTGTCAAAGAGGCCCACGCGGCTGAGAGATTCCAGCGCAAGGTGTTTCTCGGCGCGCGAAAAGCCTGCCAAACTGCTCCAGACAGAATGGCGACCGAGACGCGCCATGAGGACATTGCGCAGAGCGCTCAGGCGGCCGATCAGTTGGTGCTGCTGAAAGATCATGGCGGTGTCGCGCCGATGAAACCGGATATCGCGGCGCGACTTCAACTGCTGGCCCGCCGATGTCACGATATGTCCTGCGCTTGGCTGGGTCAGCAGGTTGAGAGTGCGAAGAAGCGTAGACTTACCGGCGCCCGACGGACCAAGAAGGACGGTCACTTCCCCGTCCATGAATTGGCAGGTGGTCTTATTGAGTGCGCGTGTGCCGTTCGGGTACACGACTTCGACATCGTCGACGCTCAGAATATCACGTCCCATAATACTCATTGACCCATCCATCGCACCGATTCTCCTTCTGTTAGTTCTTTGATACGCAATATATATGACAGTTTTATTACATATTGCGATATATGTTCCTTGCTGTTAGTGATTGGAAAATCGCAGCTAAGGATGTTGGATAATGGTCAAAATTGTAGTGCCCAACTGGATCGAAGATGAGACGCTGGCACGCCTTTCAGCGCACGGGGATGTCGTGACCAGCGAGGGGCGCGATCCACTCGCCGACGACGAATTGCGTGCGGCTTGCGCGGATGCATCGGCGTTGATGGCCTTCATGACCGAGTGCGTCGACCGCCCATTTCTGGACGCCTGCCCCAAATTGAAGATTATTGCCGGCGCATTGAAAGGCTTCGATAATCTTGATCAGCGGGCCTGCACAGATGCCAGGGTGCTGTTGACCTATGTTCCGAACCTTTTGACCGAGCCGACGGCCGAGTTGGCCATTGGCCTCAGCATTGCGCTCGCACGGAACATGCGTGCGGGAGACGCGCATCTACGGTCAGGAACGTTCGCCGGGTGGCGGCCCAATTTTTATGGTGGCAGCCTGCAAGGCGCGACCGTGGGCATCATCGGCGGCGGTGCAGTGGGCCGCGAGACAATGCGGCTCCTTTCGGGTTTTCGAGGCCGGCGCATCTACTTCGACGAAAATCGCCTCGACCCCACGACGGAAAAAGCTCTCGATGCGCAGTACGCTCCGCTCGATGATCTCACCCGCCTGTCTGACTTCATCATCCTTGCGCTGCCATTGACGGACCAGACCAAGCACATCGTGAATGTATCTTTTCTAGCAGCGATGAAACAAGGGACTTATCTGGTCAATCCCGCGCGCGGATCGTTGGTGGATGAGGCCGCCGTCGTGGAGGCGCTGAACACAGGCCGCCTTGCCGGCTATGCCGCGGACACGTTCGAGATGGAGGATTGGCATCGCCCGGATCGGCCAAGGCAAGTTCATCCAGCGCTCCTCGCCTGTGACCAAACGGTTCTGACACCGCATATCGGATCGGCAGTCAGCGAGGTGCGCCGCCAGATTGCAGCCGAGGCCGCCGATGAGATCATCGCCTTTCTTTCTGGCAAGCGGCCGCGCCACGCCGTCAATCCCGAGGTGCTCGAGACGTGAACCCGACTGTTCTCAAAAGCTTCGTCGCGCTGGCCGAACTCGGCAGCTTCCAGACTGCCGCCGTCCGGATCGGCATCGCGCAGCCTACCCTGTCGCAACATATCAAGAAATTGGAGGAGGACTTAGGCGCGCCCTTGATCCAGCGCAGCCATAGCGGCAGCCGCCTGACCGACGCCGGGCTGCGACTCCTGCCACATGCACAGCAGATTCTTACATCCACTCAAAGGGCACAGGCCGCCGTTTTATCCGAGTCGCTCAAGATCGGGTGCAGCGGCAACATCGCATCATACTTCATGCCGGATGCGCTGGCATCCTTTCTCAAACAGACATCATCGCAGATGCGATGGGAGGTCATCTCAGCCCCAAACCCTCGCGTTGCGCAGATGTTGCTGGCCGAAGAGATCGACATCGCCGCGATGGAGTGGCCAATTTCCCACCCCGCCGTAACGGTGGCTCCTTGGCTCAGCGATGAAATGATCGTCATCCTGCCAAGCGATCATCCACTTGCCACGCGCGAAGAGATCAGCTTTGCCGAACTCAAGACGCTCAAGATGCTGGGCGGCGAGCGCGGCAGCGGGACCGGCACCCTTCTGACAGAAGCACTAGGGCCCCAAGCAGAAGATGTCGACACCATCGGCAATGTGGGCTCGACCGAGGCAGTTAAGCGCAGCGTGGCCGCCGGTCTGGGCGCGTCCATCGTGCTGGAGACGGCGGTGCGAGGCGAAATTGCTTCGGGCTCGCTGGCACGAGCAAGGCTCGAAGGAATGCCTTTGAGAAAGCAGTTTTTCATCGCGCAAATCACATCAAGCGCCGAGACCGGCCCAGCGGCCCGGCTTTTCAAGTTTCTACTTGAGTCCGACTGACGACCCTACCCGGATAGATTGGATCGACGCGCTAGTCACAGAGGGGGTTCCGTCGCAAAGTTCAGTGTGGCCAAGAAAGACGCTTCCTCGGTTGCGCGTCACGCGGCAAGACTGGCATAGATCTCGAAGGGGCAACCACTTCCCAACTCTCCTTTCCTGATCATGTGTGCCGTTTCTATACCGTCCAAAGTTGCAGTTGCTGATCTGAATGACTTGAAGCCCAACATCGGCCTGATCCGCCGTTTTACGCCTCGGTGATCCTGCTCAACGATGTTGTTATCCGGCATGAATGATCTCGGCACCCCAATCGGAGGTTTATAATACCTCGATGTGGGTTAGAATTGACCCACCGGGATTGGGGTGTTGGGAGCACGAATGGCGGGCAGGCCGAAGTATCTCATGAGCTGAGAGCTCGAGTTGTTATCTGGCCGCCCCTTCGACTTGCCCGGTTGCGCTGCGAGCGCGGATCCGTAGTTGTCGTGTGGCCCGCTGGCTCCCTTGTTTTTGAACATTGAAAGGAGCCAATCATGAAGATCATTGCCCTCGATGTGCATCGTACCTTCGCACAAGTGGCGATCCTGGAGAACGGCAAGATCAGGGATGCCGGTCGCCTGGAGCTTGAGCGCGAGCATATCCTGAAATTTGCAAAGCGGCTAAATGTGGAGGACGAGATCGTTCTGGAAGCGACGGTCAACACAAAAGCCATCGTGCGACTGCTAAACCGAGGATCAACCCCGCAGTCGAGAACATCATCGCGGTGACCCTGCGGGAGATGTGGTTGCGCCCGGAGCAGCCGGACCTTGCACCGATCGTTGAAGAGATCCGCACCCGCTGCGCAGAGGAAGGGCACACTCCGCCCGCCTATGTCACTGTCGCCCGGCGCATTCCCATCCTGTTCACCCCGGAAGAAATTGCCCGCCGCCGCCTGTCGGATAGTAAACACCTGCACCGGCTGAAGCCGCGACCGGGCTACATCCG
>AZIK01000348.1_pt1 | contig 29352 bp, 23 predicted proteins | sample 359131 | NCBI WGS metagenome assembly AZIK01 (sample SAMN02429715, study PRJNA222663) | marine sediment metagenome | biome: Sediment sample; isolation source: enrichment culture of sample MGS-ANC(AMM) from oil contaminated site at the... | place: Italy: Ancona | collected 2012-02-14 | depth 6 m m | reverse complement strand
GTGGCATCCAGTGCACTCCGCCGCGAGATAATGGTTTGTGCCAGAGCGTTTGCTGTTTCAACATTGTTGTTGATGGTGAGGTACAGGCTACGGGTATTGACCCGGACATCCCGGCGTGTGGTTTTCAGATCTTCCTCAGCGCCGGTAACCAGTGAGCGCTGCTGTCGAACGCCGGCCTGGGTTCCGCCCCCTGAGTACAGGGGGACGTTCAGCGACAGGCCAATGACCTTTTCGGTGCCTTCCGACGAAGTCGTGAACGCATTTTCAAGGCCGATGGTCGCGTAGGACGCGGTGAGATCCAGAGTCGGCAGGTGTCCGGATTTGGCCTGCTTCAGGTTCGCTTCGCTGACATTAAGCTGGGACATAGCCGCCTGGATAGACCAGTTCTGTTCGAGGGCTGTGCTTTCCCAGGCAGCCGGATCCATTGGTTCTGGACGGCCAAGCGGAAAGTTCTGGCGCAGGTTCTCCAGGTCTTCCGGATATTCGCCAATCAGTCTTGCCACCTGCTCTCGAGCGACGTTCAACTGGTTTTCCGCAGCAATACGCTGACTTTTGGCGTCATCGAAGCTGGCACGGGCTTCGTAGACTTCCGTGATCGCAATCAGGCCGACATCGAAACGTTCCTGAGCCTGATCGTACTGGCGCTCAATTGCTGCTTCGGTAGCCTTGGCGGTGGTCACCGTGTCCTGGGCTCTAAGAACGTCAAAGTAGGCCGTGGATACATCCAGCATAAGCTGCTGCTGGGCCAGGTTGTACTGGGCTTCGGCAGCATCGGTCTGGAACTGGCTGGCGTCGTACTGGAACCAGGTCTGGGCACGGAACAGCGGCTGGCTGAGCTGCACACCATAGTAAAGGGTGCGGTAGCCGTCGCTCGTTGCTGAACTGGTTTCGGGTTCGAAATCAGTGTGGTTTGCTTCGGCAAAGGCGCTGATCTGTGGCAGCAGCTGGCTTTTGCTGACATCAGTGGCAGACTGTTGTGCCTCAAAACTGGCCCGGGCAGAAGCGATTCCGGAATCGTAAGACAGCGCCTTTTCATAGGTATCCATGAGGTCCAGAGCTAATGCAGGCTGGGCTGCGAACAGGGTTATCAGCCCTGGAAGTAAGCGGTTCTTCATTTTTTCTCCTGACAAACTGTCTCCGGGCATCCCTGGTCCTGAAAATGGCCGGAAGCCTCCTGGTAATTGAGCCCCCGGTTTTCCGGACTCTGGAATGGAAAGGGCCATTATGGACAATAATGGTTCCCGTCTCTACACTTGCAAATGACACCCATTATGGGTGTCATGAATTACAGATTCGCGTCTTGACGGGGTGCTGGTCTGCTTTCCTGAATATGGGAGCAGCCGGCTGAGATTGCATCGCAGAACCCGCGACCTGATCCGGATAATACCGGCGTAGGAATTTAAGACCATAGTGCAGAACGATTCGCGTTCCAGAAGCAACAGGAACCCGCGTCGAACGCTCCGTCATACGCGACCCGAAATCCCCACACTGTTCCGGGAGCGAATGATGACCGATTTTCCTGATTACCTCAGCGATTCTGCCCAGGTAGATACCGCCGCAATCAACCCTCTTCCCAGTTCACGCAAAATCTATGTACAGGGTAGCCGACCCGATCTGCGGGTGCCTATGCGGGAAATTACCGTCCAGGACACCCCGACGGAAATGGGGGGCGAGAAGAATGCACCGGTCGTTGTCTATGACACCTCCGGGCCCTACACCGACCCTGAGGCCAATATTGATCTGCGCAGAGGGCTCAAACCACTCCGCGCGGCCTGGATAAAGGAGCGGGGCGATGTTGAGTCATTGCCTGGCTATTCCTCGGAATATACCCGCCGTCGTATGAAAGACCCGCAACTCGATCCGCTGAGGTTCATGGACGAGCGCAAGCCTCTCAGGGCCAGGGCCGGCCGAAATGTGTCGCAGATGCACTACGCCCGTCAGGGTATCGTTACCCCGGAGATGGAATTCATTGCCATCCGGGAAAACATGAAGCTGCAGGAGGCTCGGGAACGCGGCCTACTGGGGGATCAGCATCCCGGGCAGTCCCACGGGGCAAGCCTGCCGGATGAAATAACCCCGGAATTCGTCCGCGATGAGGTGGCCCGTGGCCGTGCGATTATTCCGGCCAACATCAACCATCCGGAAATTGAGCCGATGATCATCGGTCGCAATTTTCTGGTCAAAATCAACGGCAATATCGGCAACTCAGCAGTCAGCTCTTCCATTGAAGAAGAGGTGGACAAGCTGACCTGGGGTATCCGCTGGGGGGCCGACACCATCATGGACCTGTCGACAGGCAAGAACATCCATGAGACCCGGGAATGGATCATTCGAAATTCACCGGTGCCTATCGGTACGGTGCCCATTTACCAGGCTCTGGAGAAGGTTGGCGGTGTCGCTGAAGACCTGACCTGGGAAATCTTCCGTGACACCCTGATCGAACAGGCCGAGCAGGGTGTCGATTACTTCACCATCCATGCAGGTGTCCGCCTCCATCACGTGCCGCTCACCGCCAAACGAACCACCGGCATCGTTTCCAGGGGTGGGTCGATCATGGCCAAATGGTGTCTTGCCCACCACAAGGAAAGCTTCCTGTACGAGCATTTCGAGGACATCTGTCACATCATGAAGGCGTACGATGTATCCTTCAGTCTCGGGGATGGCCTTCGCCCCGGCTCCATCGCCGATGCCAACGATGCGGCTCAGTTCGGTGAGCTGGAAACACTCGGCGAACTCACCAAAATTGCCTGGCAACATGACGTCCAGTGCATGATTGAAGGCCCCGGCCATGTGCCTATGCACCTGGTGAAGGAAAATATGGACAAGCAACTCGAATGCTGTGACGAAGCCCCGTTTTATACTCTCGGACCGCTGATTACCGACATCGCCCCGGGCTATGACCACATAACCTCCGGGATTGGAGCTGCCATGATCGGTTGGTACGGCTGTGCGATGCTCTGCTATGTAACACCGAAAGAGCACCTGGGATTGCCTAACAAGGATGACGTAAAAACCGGCATCATTACCTACAAGATCGCCGCTCACGCCGCCGACCTTGCAAAGGGCCATCCGGGCGCGCAGATCCGTGATAACGCCCTCTCCAAGGCGCGCTTCGAGTTCCGCTGGGAAGACCAGTTCAATCTCGGCCTGGACCCGGATACGGCCCGCGCCTATCACGACGAAACCCTGCCCAAGGAATCGGCCAAGGTGGCGCATTTTTGCTCCATGTGTGGTCCGAAGTTCTGCTCGATGCAGATATCTCAGGAGGTTCGGGATTATGCGAGGGAGCGCGGCCTTGATGAGGTATCGGCGGTGGATGCCGGCATGCAGGAGAAGTCCCGCCAGTTTCTGGAGTCCGGGAGTAAACTGTACGACAAGGTTTGAACTTGAAGTAAGGCCCAACTAAAGGCTATCGTTCAAAGTCGATCCTTCAACCGGATAACAGATGGCCAAACCGTTCCAGTTCAAAGCCAACGACGTCAAAGTCGAAAAACGCGCGACTGTCTTCCAGGGCTTCTTCCGTATGGATAAGCTCTGGCTGACTCATCCGCGTTTTGATGGTCGGGACATGCCTGTGTTTTCCCGGGAGCTCTTTATCCGGGGTGATGCCACCTGCGTGCTCCCCTATGACCCTGAACGGGACGAAGTGGTTCTGTTGGAACAGTTTCGCCTCGGGGCACTGGGTCGCGACCAGTCGCCATGGTTGCTTGAGCTGGTTGCCGGCATGAACGAGGAGGGCGAAAGTCCGGAAGAGGTTGCCCAGCGCGAGGGGCAGGAAGAGGCCGGGCTGAGCTTTGAGCCGCTGGAAAAAATCTGCGCCTACCTGGTGTCACCCGGCGGCAGCACCGAGATGATTCATCTCTATTGTGGCCGTGTGAGCACCGAAGGTGCAGGTGGGCTTTATGGCATGGAGCACGAACACGAGGATATTCGTGCTCATGTCGTGCCTTTCGAAGATGCCATAGCGATGATCCACGATGGCCGTATCAATAACGCCGCCGCCATTATTGCCTTACAGTGGCTCGAGTTGAATCGGGCCCGTTTGAGAAAAGGGTGGCAGTAATGGGTGAGTGGACCATGAAACCCAAGCGGTATGTTCCGGACCTGAGGCAGCTCGGTGCCCTGTGTGACGGCAACTACCAGCGGTTGCAGAAATTGCGGCAACTGGAAGTAGATGGCAAACCCGTTTGTGAATTCGAGTTGCACCGGGAAAACCATTATCTTGGGCGGGTCCGGATTCAGGTACTGCAGACTGCAAAATTCACTGAAACCCTGTTGCTTGAGCAGGTTCACAATTCCGGGCGCTGGCTCAACAATCCGCAGATGACTGTCAGGGTATATCACGACGCCAACATGGCCGAGGTGATCAGCTGCTACCGTGATCGTCAGATTGCTCCGGTAAATGATTACCCCAATCGCTTCATGCACCATCCGGACGAGAAGGTCCAGGTGAACGGTTTTCTGGCCGACTGGCTGGACTATTGTCTGCGTTTTGGACATCTTCCCATGGAACATGCTGCCTGGTCCGCCGGTGAAGGCGTCGACTGAGGCAGCTATACAGACCAAGTATTGCCAGCGAGTAGGCCCAGAAAGCCATGACCACAAAGGAACAGACCCGACCACTCCGGGTATTGCAGCTGACTGATCCGCATCTGATGGCTCGAGCCGACGGGGATCTGCTGGGAGTCAAGACCCGGGAAAGCCTGCAGGCGGTTATTGCGGAAGTACTGGAGGTACATGGCCAGCCGGATCTGATTCTGGCGACCGGGGACCTTGCCCAGGATGGCTCGGTGGATGCCTACCGTGTGTTCGGTGAGAGTCTGAAGGCCTTTTCCTGTCCCTCTGTCTGGATTTCCGGCAATCACGACCATGTTGATAACCTGGCCCGGGTTGCAGGCGAATATAGCGCCAGTGCCCGCCATGTTATTCAGGGCGGGTGGCAATTTGTCATGCTGGACTCCTCGGTGCCTGGCAAGGTCTTTGGTGCCCTGGCCGATTCGGAGCTGGAGTTCCTCGCCCTGACCCTTGAGCAGCATCCGGATCTGCCTGCCGTTGTTGCCTTGCATCACCATCCTGTGGACATAGGTTCTGAATGGATGGAAAAAATTGGCCTTACCAACCGCGACGCTTTCTGGCAGGTAGTGGATCGGTTTCCGCAGGTCAGAATTGTTTTGTGGGGCCATATCCACCAGGAGCACGAGCGGGAGCGCAATGGTGTTCAGCTCATGGCCACGCCGTCCACCTGTATCCAGTTTACCTCTGGTTCCAGTGACTTCTCGGTTGAGGATTTGCCTCCAGGATACCGCTGGCTGGAGCTCCATGGCTCCGGGGACTTCACATCGGAAGTCCGCCGGGCCACAGATTTCCAGTTCGAGCTGGATCAGAACAGCACAGGTTACTGAATCCCTTCCCGCAGTTCCCGGGCTGCAGCCACCATGCTGTTGAGAGCGGGAATGACCTCCTCCCACTGACGGGTTTTCAGGCCGCAGTCCGGGTTAACCCATAGCCGCTCCGCCGGTATGCGCTCTGCTGCCTTCAACATCAGTGATCGGATCTGATTGCTGTCCGGTATGTTGGGCGAGTGTATGTCGTAGACTCCCGGGCCAATGTCATTCGGATACTGGAAGCCCCGGAAAGCATCGAGAAGTTCCATGTCCGAGCGGGATGTCTCGATGGTGATGACATCCGCGTCCATACGAGCGATCGCTTCAATAATGTCGTTGAATTCCGAGTAACACATGTGAGTGTGAATCTGGGTTTCATTGCGAACGCCGTTGGCGGCAATGCGGAATGCCTCTATCGCCCAGTCCAGGTAATCGCGCCAGTCCGATTTCCGCAACGGCAGGCCCTCTCTCAAGGCCGCCTCATCAATCTGGATAATGCCAACACCGGCAGCTTCCAGATCAAGCACCTCTTCCCGGATGGCCAGTGCCAGTTGTTGACAGCTCGCCCGGCGGGGCTGGTCGTCGCGTACGAAAGACCAGTTGAGAATGGTCACGGGGCCCGTCAGCATTCCCTTGAGAGGCTTGCTGGTGAGTGACTGCGCATAGCGGGTCCACTCAACGGTCATTGCCTTCGGGCGGGAAATATCGCCAAACAGTATCGGGGGTTTCACGCACCGGGAGCCATAGGACTGAACCCATCCGAACTGACTGAAAGCGTACCCGGCCAACTGCTCGCCGAAATACTCGACCATGTCGTTGCGTTCAGCTTCACCATGGACAAGAACATCGAGTCCGAGGGCCTCTTGCTCGGCAACACAGCGACGCACTTCCTCCCGAATGCGTCGTGTATAGGCCGCTTCTTTCAGTTCACCCCTGCGGAACTGAAGGCGGGTCTGACGGATTTCCTGTGTCTGGGGAAAAGACCCAATGGTAGTTGTCGGAAAACGCGGTAAGCCAAGTTTCTGCTGCTGGGCGGCGATGCGTTCCGGATAGGGGCTTTGCCGCTGGCCGAGGGTCGGCCTGATCTCTGCGGTCCGGGCCCGGACAGAAGCATTGTGGACCCGTGCGGATGTTTTCCGGCTATTGACTGCGGCGGTTGAATCCGACAGCTGTTTGCGAACGGCCGTTCTGCCGTGATTCAGGGCAGAGGCCAGAGTGTTCAGCTCATCCAGTTTCTGGGTCGCGAATGCCAGCCAGCCGCGGATTTCCGGATCCAGCTTTTCCTCGCTGCTCAGATCCACAGGCACATGCAGCAGGGAGCAGGAAGGCGCAAGCCAGAGGCGATCTCCCAGTTTTTCGTGGACAGGTTCCAGCCAGTCGAGGGTTGTTTCCAGATCAGTCCGCCAGATATTCCGACCGTTGATCACGCCCAGCGAGAGTTGCTTATGCGGTGGTAACCAGTCGACCACCCGTGCGACCTCTTCGGGAGCGCTGATGGCATCAAGATGCAGGCCGGCCACGGGTAGTTCGCACGCTAACTGGAGGTTTTCCCGTAACTGGCCGAAGTAAGTGGTTACTAATAGTTTTGGCCGGGTGTTTTTCAGGTGGTGGTAGGCCATGCTGAACGCGTGGCGCCAGTCTGCATCCAGGTCGGTGACAAGCGCTGGTTCGTCCACCTGCACCCAGTCGATTCCATGGTCGTGGAGTAGATCCAGCAGTTCAGAATAGACCGGCAGCAGTAACTCCAGTAGCGAACGACGATCACTGTCGTCTTTTGCCTTGCCAAGCCAGAGATAGGTGACCGGTCCGATGATGACAGGCTTTGCGGGAAGTCCGAGGTGGCGGGCTTCGGTAATCTGTTCAATCAACCGGTCGGCATTGAGCTGGAAGCGGGTATGTTGATGGAACTCGGGCACGATGTAATGGTAATTGGTGTCGAACCACTTGGTCATTTCTCCTGCCTGCACGCCACAGCAGGACGACTCCTGCCCGGAGCGGCCCCGGGCAATCCGGAAATACCGGTCCAGTCCACTGCCCCCGGTTTCGCTCACCCGTTCAGGCAGATTGCCCAGAAGGAGGCTCATGTCCAGTACCTGATCGTAAAAGGAAAAGTCGCCCACGGGGACCTTGTCGAGGCTCTGTTGGTGTTGCCAGTGCCTGCGGCGCAGATCCGCGCCGGTAATCTGTAGCTCTTCTTCGCCGATCTGTTTTTTCCAGAAGGCTTCCTGGGCGAATTTCAGCTCGCGCCGGGCGCCAATGCGGGGAAACCCGAGATTGTGTGTAGTTACCATGGTCAGTCCTCTGCTCAATCCTGTTGTCTCTGAGAAAGGGCAGGATATCGATCTATAAAAATGAAAAATAATGGTAATATTTCAAAGAATAATGAAATAAATTCATGCAAGGAGGGGTGATGATTGAGCGTAGCCATCTGGAGATACTCAGGTCGGTCAGTCAGCAGGGGTCGCTGACGGCAGCTGCCGAGCAACTGCACCTGACCCAGTCCGCCCTGAGCCATTCAGTTCGCAAGCTGGAACGCCAGCTGGGGACGGATGTCTGGGTGCGGGAAGGGCGGCAGCTAAGACTGACTCAGTCCGGAGAGTATTTACTGTCACTCGCCAACAGACTGTTACCGCAGATGGAACATGCCGAGAGAATCATCGGCCAGTTTGCCAAAGGCCAGCGCGGCACACTGCGTATCGGCATGGAATGCCATCCCTGTTATCAATGGCTACTGAAGGTCGTCGGGCCCTACCTCGAACACTGGCCTGGCGTGGATGTGGATGTGAAACAGAAATTCCAGTTTGGCGGTATTGGCGCCCTGTTTGGTCATGACATTGATATGCTGGTGACACCAGATCCCTTGCACCGTCCCGGGTTGGTCTTTGAGCCGGTATTTGATTATGAGCAGGTGCTTGTGGTGGGTGCGGATCATCCCCTGGCGGCCAGGAGCTGGGCCGAGCCGGAGGATCTGGAGAAAGAGGTTCTGATTACCTATCCGGTGGAGGTAGAGCGGCTTGATATCTACACGCGGTTTTTGTTGCCGGCCCACACCAGTCCGGCGCGGCATAAAACTATTGAAACGACGGATATCATGCTCCAGATGGTTGCCGCAGGCCGGGGAGTGGCGGCACTGCCGCGGTGGCTGGTAGAGGAATACGGCACTCGCATCCCGGTCCGGCCGGTGCAGCTTGGAGAGTCTGGTCTTCCCAAGCAGATCTTTTTGGGCCTTCGTGAGCGGGATCGAGACGTGGATTACCTGAATTCCTTCATGAAGCTGGCAAGCGAGGTTCGCTGGCGCTAACGTCTTCGGTTAAACTGCGCAAAAAATCTGTTCAGGAAATCAGACTATGAGTGAAATTCCCGCAGACCTGAAATACATTGAAACCCACCAGTGGGTTCGTGTGTCCGACGACGGTACTGCGACCGTCGGCATTACCGATTTTGCCCAGGAGCAACTGGGTGACGTAGTTTACATTGGCGTTCCGGACCTGGGCGTGACGGTTAACGGTGGCGAGGAAGCCGGCGTGGCGGAATCCGTGAAATCGGCTTCGGATGTATTCAGCCCGGTCACTGGCGAGGTTGTCGAGGTGAACGAGAGCCTCGAGGATGAGCCGGAGAAGGTCAACGAGGATCCGTATGGCGACGGCTGGCTTTACAAGGTCAGGCTTGAGGACGCTGGTGAGCTGGATGGCCTGATGGATTCTGCGGCTTATGCGGAGCATGTGGCTGCCGAGGAATAATGCTTTCATTCGGGAGGCTGGCCTGACGGGCGGGCCTTCCAAAACACGCTGTGAATACGTCCCTGTACGCTTGGCTCCGCACAGTTTTGGAAGGCCCGCCCCGTCAGGCCGTCGTGCATCGGTATCAGTTTCAACTCATCTTGTATAATCCCCCTCTTTCCTTTCCAGGTGGTCTTTATGAATTTTCCGGTTCTGTATCTTCGAAAAGGCGCAGAGCGCCGTCTCCGTGCTGGCCATCTCTGGGTTTACAGTAATGAGGTGGACACCCGTCGCAGCCCGTTGACGGATTTTGAGGCCGGTGTTCAGGCGGAGCTTCGGGCTTCCAATGACAAGCCTCTGGGGACGGTGTTCGTTAACCCCCATGCGCTGATTTGTGGCCGGCTGATCAGTCGGGACCCGGGTCATGGTATGACGCCGCAGCGCTTGACCCAGAGGATGGAGGCCGCGCTTGCCCTTAGAGAGCGGCTTTTCGACAAGCCGTTTTATCGTTGGGTATTTGGTGATAGTGACGGGCTTTCGGGGTTGGTGATCGACCGTTTTGATACCACGGTGGTGGTGCAGATTTCCACTGCTGGTATGGAGCTCATGAAGGAAGCCATTGTCCGTGCAGTTCAGCGGTTGGTGCATCCAGAGGCGATCATCCTCAAGAACGATGGCAAGATGCGCAAGGTGGAGGGGCTGGATACCTACGTGGAGCAGGCCCATGGTGCCGAAGTTAGTCTGCTGGAGGTTGAGGAAAATGGTGTCCGGTTCGAGGTGCCCCTGGAAGGTGGTCAGAAGACGGGCTGGTTCTATGATCACCGGATGAATCGGGCGCGCCTGCAGGCCTATGCGCCGGGCAAGCGGGTTCTGGATGTGTTCAGTTACGTGGGTGGCTGGGGCATTCAGGCGGCCTGTGCCGGGGCCACGCAGGTGACCTGTGTGGACAGTTCGGCCGGTGCGATTGATTCGGTTCATCACAACGCGAGGCTCAATGGTCTCGATAATGTTGAAACCATTGAAGGCGATGCCTTCGAGGCGCTCAAAGCGCTGGCGGATGAGAAGGAAAAGTACGATGTTGTGGTGCTGGATCCGCCGGCACTGATTCCCCGTCGAAGGGATCAGAAGGCAGGGGAAGAAGCCTATGCCCGACTCAATCAGCTTGGCCTGCGTTTACTCGAGCGCGATGGCATCCTGGTTTCCGCGTCCTGTTCGATGCATCTTTCACAGGAAAAGCTGGTGGACATCATTCGTGGTAGTGGTCGAAAGATTGACCGCTTTGTCCAGCTGTTGGAGCAGGGGCATCAGGCCCCGGATCATCCGGTGATTCCGGGGATTCCCGAGACCGATTACATCAAATCCTGCTTTGTGCGCTCACTGACGGGGTTCTTCTAATCCCGCAGTGACAATACCTGCCAGCCGTTGTCCCGGGCATATTTCTCCAGGGTGGGGTCAGGATCAACGGCTACCGGGTTGTCTACCTGCTTCAGTAGTGGCAGGTCGTTGTGGGAGTCGCTGTAAAACCACGCACCTTCAAGTGTCCTTTTATGGGCGTCCAGCCAGTCGTTCAGTCGTATTACCTTGCCGTCCTGAAAGCTTGGGGTACCTGCCACTTCACCTGTGTAGTGGCCGTTGACCAGTTCTGGTTCGGTAGCGATCAGATGTTCTATGCCGAGAGCCTCGGCGATGGGTTCGGTCACAAAGCGGTTAGTGGCGGTAATGATCATGAGGGTGTGGCCCCGGTCGCGATGGCTTTGCAGCAGGGCTTCCGCTCTGGTCAGCATCATGGGGAGCACCTTTCTCTCCATGAATATTTTCCGCCAGGCTAACAGCTCGCTCATGGCGTGGTTTGCAAGCGGCTGAAGGGCAAAGCCCAGGTAATGCAGGATATCCAGCTCGCCATTCAGGTATTCCTGGTAAAAGCGATCGTTGGCGAGACGATATTCTTCAGCATCCACAATGCCTTCCTCTACCAGAAACTCACCCCAGGCATGGTCGCTGTCACCGGCCAGAAGGGTGTTGTCCAGATCAAAAATTGCGAGCGTCAAGCAGTTACCTCCGATCATCACAGGGCTTTCAGGAAAGCGCCAAGTCTAACACGACCTGTCCCCAACGGCTCCGTTTGCCGAACCCTTGGGATTCTGTAAGAATGAGAGCAACTTGGACAAATCCGACCGGTGAATTTTTGTACCGGTCCACCGACTTTTGAGAGGACTGTGCCGTGATCGATTCAGACGGTTTCAGACCCAACGTCGGAATCATTCTGGCCAATCACAGAGGGGAAGTACTCTGGGCAAGGCGAATAGGGCAGGACTCCTGGCAGTTTCCCCAGGGCGGCATCAAGCATGATGAATCCCCTGAGGACGCACTTTTCCGGGAGCTTGGAGAGGAAGTCGGCCTGTGTGCAAGCGATGTGGAAATCATCAGCTGTACGCGAGGCTGGCTGAGGTATCGACTCCCGAGGAGGATGGTACGCCAGAACTCCCACCCCGTTTGTGTGGGCCAAAAACAGAAATGGTTCCTGCTGAGGATGTTATCGCCGGATGCGCAGGTGTGCGTGGACGGCACGGATTCACCGGAGTTCGACGGCTGGCAGTGGGTAAGCTACTGGTATCCGTTGGGACAGGTGGTTTCATTCAAGCGAGAAGTATATCGACGTGCGCTGAGAGAGCTTGCGCCAAGACTGTTCTACAACATGGAGCAGTGGTATCGGGCGGAGCAAAATCAGCGTTTACAGGAACAAAAGAAATGACGGACTGACACCGCCATGCTGAGCATTCTGCGAAGTCTAGTACAAGAGGTAAACAGCGCCCGCGATCTGCAGGAGGCGCTGGGTATCATTGTATCGCGGGTGCAAAAAGCCATGGGAACCGAGGTCTGTTCCGTCTATCTGCTTGATCCGGCCACCAACCGTTACATCCTGATGGCCACCGAAGGTCTGTACCGCAAGGCCGTTGGCGAGGTGAGCCTGGCCTACTCCGAGGGACTTGTTGGGCTTGTGGGCTCCCGCGAAGAGCCTATCAACCTGGAAGATGCTCCCTCACATCCGCGTTATCGCTATTTCCCCGAGACCGGTGAGGAACGATTCCGTTCCTTTCTGGGCGTACCGATAATTCACCATCGCCGGGTGCTGGGCGTGCTGGTTGTTCAGCAGAGGGAAAGCTCCCGGTGTTTTGATGAGGGCGAGGAAGCCTTCCTGGTTACCGTTTCTGCCCAATTGGCGGGGGTTATCGCCCACAGTGAGGCAACTGGTGCCATCAGCGGGCTGTCCCTGACCGGTGAAGAGGCCCATGACGTCAGCTTCAATGGGGTGCCCGGTGCCCCGGGTGTTGCCATCGGCGACGGGGTGGTGGTGTATCCTGCGGCGGACCTGGACGTCGTCCCCGAAAAGCCGACGGAAGACATTGATGACGAGTTGGTACTGTTCCGGTCAGCAGTTACCGCCGTTCGTGAAGACATAGAGCGAGTGGCCAAGCGGCTCGCTTCGCAGTTACGACCCGAAGAACAGGCGTTGTTTGACGTCTATCTGAGAATGCTTGGCGATGATGCTTTGCCCGGTGAAGTAGCAAACAAGATCCGGGAAGGCATCTGGGCTCAGGGCGCCCTCAAGCAGGTGGTTCAGCAATATATCCGTCATTTCGAGATGATGGATGACCACTATCTTCAGGAGCGAGCAGTTGATATTCGCGACCTGGGGCGCCGCCTGCTGTCTCACCTCCAGGAGGGTGAGCAGAAACACCTGAATTATCCGGAACGGACGGTGCTGGTCAGCGAGGAGCTCACACCTGCCATGCTGGGGGAGGTTCCGAAAGGCCAATTGGTAGGTCTGGTGTCGGTCAAAGGCTCCAGTAACTCCCACGTGGCGATCCTCGCTCGAGCCATGGGTGTGCCCACGGTGATGGGGCTGGTGGATATTCCCGTGAACCAGCTCGATGGCAAGGAACTGGTTGTTGATGGCTTCGAGGGGCAGATATTTGCTTCGCCGTCTTCGGATCTTCGCTCATATTACCAGGCGATCTGTGACGAAGAAGATGAGCTGATCCGCGGGCTTGAAGTGCTCAGGGACAAGCCCTGTGAGACCACCGATCACCACCGGGTCTCGTTGTTGGTCAACACCGGGCTGATGACCGATGTTGTCCGCTCACTTTCCCACGGGGCTGAGGGTATCGGTTTGTACCGGACCGAAGTGCCGTTCATGATCAAGGACCGGTTCCCTTCCGAGCAGGAGCAGCGTGAGTATTACCGGGAACAGCTTGAAGCCTTTGCTCCCAGCCCTGTCACCATGCGCACGCTCGATATTGGCGGTGACAAGGCGCTCACTTACTTTCCGATCCAGGAGGAAAACCCGTTCCTGGGCTGGCGCGGTATCCGGGTAACGCTGGATCATCCGGAGATCTTCCTGGTTCAGGTCCGGGCCATGCTCAAGGCGAGCGAGGGCCTGAACAATCTCCAGATCATGCTGCCGATGATCTCCAATATTTCGGAAGTGGAAGAGTCCCTTCACCTGATTTACCGGGTATACCACGAGGTTCGTGAAGAGGGTTATGACATTCACATGCCCAAAGTGGGTGTGATGGTCGAGATTCCCGCCGCTGTCTACCAGATCCGGGAACTGGCAGACCGGGTGGACTTTCTGTCGGTGGGCTCCAATGACCTGACTCAATACCTTTTGGCTGTGGATCGCAACAACCCCCGGGTTGCCCAGCTCTATCATTCCTACCACCCGGCAGTGCTTCAGGCGCTGGTCCGCATTGCCCAGGACGCTCATTCGGTCGGCAAACCGGTTGGCATCTGCGGTGAGCTGGCGGGTGATCCCGGTGGTGCACTTCTTCTGATGGCTATGGGGTACGATTCCCTGTCCATGAACGCGGCCAGTCTGCCCAAGGTCAAATCGGTCATTCGCAGCGTCAGCCGCGAATGGGCTATCCAGTTGCTGGAGGATGTGCTGCTCCTGGATTCGCCTCACGTTATCAAGAGTTGTGTAGATCTGGCGCTGAGAAATGCCGGCTTTGGCCGCTATCTGAGGCCCGGCAAGTCAACGGTTGCTTCGGTATCGGAGGCCGCCATTTCCTGACTACGGCCCGGTTTCAGGAATATAGGGTGTCTACTCTAAACGTGGTTGCTATCTTGGTACCAGAAGTGTCCTGCGGTTCGCGTGTCGGGCTCGCGCTCTTAATCCGGAAAAGGTAAGGCTATGAAGTCGGCATCTGATCATGAATCCGCTCCCCGCATCGGGCTTGCTCTGGGCGGTGGTGGCCCTTTGGGCGGGATTTATGAGATAGGAGCCCTGCGGGCGCTGGATGAAGCGCTTGATGGTCTCGACTTCAACAATATCGACGTATACGTGGGTGTGAGTGCCGGTTCCTTTGTGGCCGCAAATCTGGCCAACCAGATGACCACTGCGCAGCTTTGTCGGATTTTTGTTCGCAATGAGGCGGAAGTACATCCGTTTCATCCGGAAGTCTTCTATCGGCCTGCATTTGCGGAGATCGGCAGTCGATTGCTGGCGATACCGGGTCTGGTGACAACGGCGGTGAGCCGCTTCATCAACAACCCATATGACCAAAGCCTGCTGGAAGCCATGACCATCCTCGCACAGGCAGCTCCGGCGGGTCTGTTTGATAATGAAGGCCTGCATGAATATCTCAGGCGGGCCTTTACCATGCTGGGCCGTACCAATGACTTCCGTCAGCTCAAGCGCAGCCTCTACATAGTCGCTGCCGATGTTGAAAGTACCGAGGCGGTCTGCTTCGGTGCGCCTGGCTTTGATCATGTCCCCATTTCCAAAGCCATTCAGGCAAGTACCGCATCACCGGGACTGTATGTGCCAGTGGAAATCGATGGTCGTTATTACGTGGACGGCACCTTGCGTAAGGGGTTGCACGCATCTGTGGCATTCGAAGACGGCGCCGACCTGGTTTTTGCTGTAAACCCGCAGGTACCCATTGATGCCAGTGCTGCGGTCCGGGCCGGTTCCATGAGACCGGGCGAGCTGACCCGTTCGGGGATGCCCAATCTGCTGTCCCAGACGTTCAGGACCATGGTGTATTCGAGGATGCAATCCGGCATTGCCCAGTATGCACGGGATTATCCGGACAAGGACATTCTGCTGTTCGAGCCCACTCGTGACGACGCCAAACTCTTCTTCTCCAATGTATTCAGTTTCCAGTCCCGGCGAATGGTCTGTGAACATGCTTATCAGATGACCAGGCGGGATCTTCTGAACCGTGCGGATCAGTTGGAACCAAAGCTCGCGAAATACGGTATTACGCTACGGCGTGACCGTCTTGAAGATGAACAGCGAACGATCAGTACCAGCCTTTACGGCGAAATGCTGCCACTGTATGTGGCCAAAGGCAGGAAGAAAAAGGCAGAAAAAGGGCGGCTGGCAAGTGGCCTTGGCAATGTTTCGCACCTGTTCTCGAAGGTCCAGTGATAGCCCGGAGAACGGTAATTCGGGGTCAGACGAGTGTGCGCCTGACCCCGGTTCAAATTCAAAGGATATAGCGGCTCAGATCCTCGTCTTCTGACAGCTCTCCGAGTTTTTCATCTACGTATTCCGCCGTCACCTCGAAGCAATCGGTCACCCGGTCGCCGGCATCGAAGGACAGGGTTTCAAGCAACCGTTCCAGTACCGTATGCAGCCTTCGGGCGCCGATGTTTTCGGTACTTTCGTTTACCTTCCAGGCAACCTCGGCAATACGTGCTATAGCATCTTCACGGAACGTCAACTCTACGCCCTCGGTCAGCATCAGTGCCTCATATTGTTGCACCAGAGATGCATCCGGTTCGGTCAGGATGCGCTTGAAGTCCTCGGGTGTAAGGGCCTGAAGCTCAACGCGAATCGGAAGGCGACCCTGCAGCTCCGGAATCAGATCGGAAGGCTTTGACAGGTGGAACGCGCCAGAAGCGATAAACAGAATGTGATCTGTGCGCACAGAACCGTACTTCGTGCTTACGGTACTGCCTTCGATCAGTGGTAGCAGGTCACGTTGAACTCCTTCGCGAGAAACGTCTGATGACGTGTTCTCGGAACGCTTGGCCACTTTGTCGATTTCATCCAGGAAGACAATGCCATTCTGTTCCACTGCCTGAATGGCTTTTTGCTTGATCTCTTCTTCGTTGACCAGCTTGGCGGCTTCCTCTTCCTTGGCCCGGTTGAGCGCGTCCGAAACCTTCATCTTTCTTGTCTTGCGCTTGTCGGAAGACAGATTGGAGAACATGCTCTGAAGCTGGTTGGTCATCTCTTCCATGCCCGGAGGCGCCATGATTTCTACCCCGGCGCCAGTGTTGCTCAGGTCGATCTCAATTTCTTTATCGTCCAGTTCGCCCTCCCGGAGCTTCTTCCGGAACAGTTGGCGAGTGGAGGAGTCTGAGCTGCGCTGGCTGTCTTCGCTGAAATCTCTGGGTGGCGGAATAAGTGCGTCGAGGATCCGCTCCTCCGCGGCATCCAGTGCGCGGCCTTCATGGCGTTTCATCTCTGCTTCTCGCAGCATTTTAACCGCCATATCCGCCAGATCACGGATAATGGATTCGACATCACGACCGACATAACCGACTTCAGTGAACTTTGTGGCTTCCACTTTTAGAAACGGAGCATCAGCCAGTTTGGCCAGGCGTCGGGCGATTTCGGTTTTGCCAACGCCCGTGGGGCCGATCATCAGAATGTTCTTGGGTGTGATCTCATCGCGCAGGCTGCTGTCCAGTTGCATCCGGCGCCAGCGGTTTCTCAGGGCGATGGCTACCGCCCGCTTGGCTTCTTCCTGACCCACGATGTGTTTGTTGAGCTCGTGGACAATCTCACGGGGAGTCATTGCAGACATGGTCGCTCCGGATCAGTCGTTTGGGGAGAGCACTTCAAGGGTGCGATTGTGGTTGGTATAGATACAAATGTCAGCGGCGATATCGAGACCTTTTTCGACGATCTCGTTGGCAGACAGATCGGTGTTCTCAAGCAGTGCGCGAGCGGAGGCCTGGGCAAAGGGGCCACCCGAACCGATAGCAATCAGGCCCTGTTCGGGTTCTATGACATCGCCGTTGCCGGTAATGATCAGTGAGGCAGTTTTATCCGCTACGGCCAGTAACGCTTCGAGCCTGCGCAGTGCACGATCTGTCCGCCAGTCTTTCGCCAGTTCCACCGCGGCTCTTGTGAGATTTCCCTGATGCTTCTCGAGCTGGGCTTCGAATCGCTCAAACAGCGTAAACGCATCAGCTGTGCCGCCCGCAAAACCGGCGATCACCTTGCCGTTGTAGAGGCGGCGTACCTTCCGGGCATTGCCTTTCATTACCGTATTGCCGAGGGAAACCTGGCCGTCGCCACCCATGGCAACTTCGTCATCGCGCCTGACGGAAAGAATGGTAGTCATTTGGGCTCCAATTGCCTGATTGAAATTGGTATCCCGTTGTTATGGAGGCTTCTGTTACGAATTCAAGGTGCTTGCGTCGAGCCCGGAAGATCAACCTTGCTTGGGAATCTTCCGGACCAATGGCTGGATGTTGAGGGAAACCAGTTTGTCGATTGCGGAGTTCATCTGGCTTCGGGAAGTGAAGGGGCCAACGTTCACCCGGTACCAGACGGACCCACTATCCAGATCAATCCGCTGAATAGTCGCGCGCAAACCCTGGAACGCGATCTGGGCACGCTGCCGCTCGGCGTCTTCCTTGCTTCGGAAGGAGCCGGACTGAACCAGATAATTGAAGTCCTGCTGGGTCGGGCCGGGCGTGTATTCATCGACTTTGGGCGGAACAACCTCGGATTCCGGCAACATCTCGTAAAAACGGAATCCGGGCTTATCCTCTCCCCCGGCGGTTTCGGGGGGATTCTGTGCGGGGGTTTGCACTGATTTTTCTGCCACCGGTTGCTGTGTTCCGCGACTGGTTGGCAGTGAATTCAGGTAGACGATAAACCCGATAAAGCCACCGACAGCGGCCAGGGACAGTATCCACTTCAGCGACAAGCTGCCGTGCTGGGAGCGCGCACTGGCAGCGGGCTTTGGCCGTGCCGCCTTCGGTTTCGGCTGCTTCGCAGGCTTCCTGCGCGAAGTGGTTGCAGCCTTGGCGGGTCTGTCCTTGCGGGCGTAATCTCGGGACATTCGTCTTTACATCTCTTCCGGTGCGCTGACGCCCAGCAGATCCAGACCGTTGGCGATAACCTGTCTGATCGCGAGATAGAGACTGATTCTGGCATCACGAACTGCCGTATTCTCAATCAGTACCTTGTGGGCGTTGTAATAGGTATGGAACTGGCCTGCCAAATCCCGCAGATAGTGCGTCAGATGATGAGGCTCCCGTTGTTCAGCGGAATTAGCGATCAGTTCGGGGTATTTCGCCAACTGGTTCGCCAGTTCCTTTTCCTCGTCCAGAGTCAGCAGTGACAGGTCGCCGATGCATTCGTTACGACCACGCTGCACGCCTTCCTCTGACAGTTTGCGAAGCACGCTGCAGATTCGCGCGTGGGCATACTGAATGTAATACACCGGGTTTTCATTGGTCTGGGAGCGGGCCAGATCGATATCGAAAGTCAACTGGGAGTCTACCCGGCGCGCGGCCAGGAAGAAGCGGGTAGCGTCGCGGCCAACTTCATCGATCAAGTCCCGGACGGTAACGTAGCTGCCAGCGCGTTTAGAAATTTTTACTTCCTGGCCGGAGCGGGTCACCATCACCATCTGATGCAATACGTAGTCAGGCCAGCCTTTCGGGATGCCGGCATCGAGCGCCTGCAAGCCGGCACGAACCCGGGTGACGGTCGAGTGATGGTCCGCGCCCTGTTCATTGATAACCGTGGTAAAGCCTCGCTGCCACTTGTCCAGGTGATAGGCAACGTCCGGCAGGAAGTAGGTGTAGCCACCGTCCTTCTTGCGCATGACCCGATCCTTGTCATCGCCGAAGTCGGTGGTTTTCAGCCACATTGCGCCATCCTGCTCATAGGTATAGCCATTCTCCTGCAGGCGCTTGACGGTGGCTTCAACCTTGCCCTCCTGGTACAGCGAGGACTCGAGGAAATAGACATCGAACTGGACGCCGAACGCCTTAAGGTCCAGATCCTGTTCCCGGCGCAGGTAGGCCACGGCGAATTCGCGGATGGCGTCGCGGTCCTCCGGATCCGCTTTGGCGGTGACTTCACGGTCGTCCGCAGTTACCGTTTCACCGGCAAGGTAGGCGTTGGCGACATCAATAATGTAATCCCCCCGGTAGCCATCGGCCGGCCAGCTCTCGTCTTCCGGCGACAGACCGGTGACCCGGGCCTGAACAGAGAGTGCCAGGTTGTTGATCTGGGCGCCTGCGTCGTTGTAGTAAAACTCACGAGTCACGTTGTACCCGTTGGCTTCCAGTAGCCGGCAAAGGCAGTCACCAATGGCAGCGCCACGGCCATGGCCGACATGCAAGGGGCCAGTGGGGTTGGCCGAAACAAACTCCACCTGAACTTTTTCGCCTTTGCCATGATCGTTGCGACCGAAGCGATCACCTTCTTCCAGGATGGTATTGACGACCTCAAAAGCACTGGCTGTGCTCATGAAGAAATTGATGAAACCGGGGCCGGCAATCTCTACTTTCTCCACTGCCTTGCTCTGTGGCAGCTTTTCGATGAGCGCTTCCGCCAGTTTTCGGGGCGGGCAACCTGCGGCCTTTGAGGCAACGAGGGCAATATTGCAGGCGTAATCGCCATGGGATTTGTCCTTGGTATTCCCCACCTGAGGTGTGAAGGACTGGTCCGCAGGCAGAGTGCCATTGGATTGAAGCGCTGCCAACGCAGACTGGAGCAGATCGGAAACGGTCTCTTTCATGCTGTCAGATGACTCGGTATACAGGAAAATTGGATTCTGGGCAGAAGGCCCGTTGAAAACAGAAGGCGGCTATTATCGCGGAAAGTGGCACTGCAAGCAAAAGCCTGGTGTCTGCGCTTCCGATTTTCGTTACCCGGTTTCCTGGGGATCAACATCAATCATCCACCTGACCCCGGCGGGAAGCTTTCTTTGATCCAGTTCCTGGCAGATTCCGGTCAGCAGGCTGTTCAGGCGTTTGCGGTTGTGGGCGTTGAGGATAAGTTGTGCTCGATGCTTGTCAGCGCGACGGGCAATCATCGCGGGCAGTGGCCCCCAGGTTTCGATGCCTGTAGCGCTGGTCAGGGGCTTGATGGCGTCGAGCACTTGCAGGCTTTTTTCCATAGTGTCTGCTTCTGCCCGAAAGATTGCCATGGCGCGAAATGGCGGGAACTGTCCTTCGTCGCGTTCGCTGAGGAGCTGGTCAGCGATATCGAGGTATTGGCCGTTGCAGAGCGTTCTCAGTAACGGGTGGTCGCTGTGGCAGGTTTGAACCAGAACCTTGCCGGGTTTTGTGCCTCGTCCGGCGCGGCCGCTGACCTGCAAAAGCGTCTGTATGAGTTGTTCGGGGGCCCGGAAGTCTACGCTGAACAGGCCGCCGTCGGCGTTAACCACTACGACGAGTGTAACGTTCGGGAAGTCATGACCCTTGGCCAGCATCTGGGTGCCGACGAGTACGCAAGGCTCGCCGCTGTTCACCCGGTCCAATATGTCCTGGATGCTGCCCTTGCGTTGGGTGCTGTCGCGATCCACTCGTACGACGGGTATGTCCTGAAAGGTGGATGCGAGAATGTCCTCGGTTCTTTCTGTGCCTTGCCCGACAGGCTTGAAGGCGTCGCTCTGGCATTTCGGGCAGTGCTCGGTGGCTGCCGTCTGATAATCACAGTGATGGCAGCGCATAGCCCGGTCCCTGCGATGATAGGTAAGTCTGGTGTCACAGCGTGGGCACTCGATGATGTGGCCACAATCGAAGCACATCATGACCGGAGCAAATCCCCGACGATTAACGAAAACCAGTGCCTGCTCGCCCTTTGCCAGGGTTGTCTCTATGGCATTCAGGGCGGGTCGGGACAGGCCGCCTTCCAGAGGACGGCTGCGGATGTCCAAAAGGCTGATGACCGGCGGCGTTGCGTTGCCCGCACGCTCTTCGAGCTTCACCAGGCAGTATTTAGACTGCTCCGCATTGTGGATCGATTCCAATGAAGGGGTTGCTGATCCCAGAATGACGGGGCAATTATTCAGGTGAGCGCGATAGACAGCGAGGTCGCGTCCAGAATACCGGAAACCTTCTCCCTGTTTGTAGGAGCTGTCGTGTTCCTCGTCGACAATGATAGTGCGCAGGCCGTTGAAAGGCAGCAGAACTGCCGAGCGGGTGCCGATCAGGATAACGGGCTCACCGTTCCGGATTCTCAGCCAGGTATTGAGGCGCTGACTGTCGTTGAGCGCCGAGTGCCAAACCACGATGCGTGAGCCAAAGTAGTGTCTGAAGCGAGCCACGGTTTGTGGGGTGAGGTTGATCTCTGGAACCAGAACCAGTGCCTGAGCCTGCGCGCCGAGGTGTTCTTTCAGGTAATGCAGGTAAATTTCGGTTTTTCCGCTGCCCGTAATGCCATACAAAAGGAAGGCGCCGAACCCTTCCTCGGGGGTGGTCAGTTGCTTTGCGGCAGCCTGCTGGGCCGGAGACAATACTGGTCGCTTCGAGAGAAGTTGAGATGTCTCAGGATGCGCGCCCGGCAGAGGCGGCGACATGGTTTCGATCAATTGCTTTGCACGAAGTGCCTTGAGCTGGGCGCGGGTAAATCCAGCCTTGAGAATATCCGATGCCGGGGCGCCCTCCGGGCGCTGGCTGAGCCAATGCAGAAGCGCTTGCTGTTTGTGGGCATTGGAAGGGAGCGTTGCGGCGTTATCGACTGCCAGCCACCATTCCTCAGTTTTCTCTTCGGCTTTTCGCCCACGTCTCAGGGCAGGCGGAAGGGCAGTGAACAGGCACTCCCCCAAGGGATGTTGGTAATAGTCACTGGCCCAGCTCAGAAGCCTGAAGGTTTCTGGTGGTAATGCCGGCCAATCCTCTATTACATCTGTCACCTGTTTGAGGTTTATGCCGGTGGGCGGCTCCACACCGGTTTGCACAACGAGGCCCGTTGCCTGCTGTCGTCCAAAAGGAATTTGCACTCGTTGGCCCGGCACCAATTGTAGATTGTCCGGAACAATGTAATCGAACAGTCGGCGCAAGGGACGATTCAACGCAATGCGTGCGATCAATGGCACTGAGTGCTCCACTGGATGACGGATGTCACGGTTTTTCCCTATCCTGTTAAAGTCGGCGGTCTGCCGGACAATCTGCGGTGGGTGAGCCTGGAAATCAGAGTGGTGCTTGCCTGCAGCAATAATTGCAAGTAAGATTCGCGGTCTGTTTCTGGCAGGGCATGATTGTGCCCCGTCTTCTCAATTGATTCAAACATGCGGTGCCTGGCACCCGGGCTATTCAGACGCCCCGTGATCAGGTAGCGGCATGACCTAACGAGGTTCGCCATGAAAGAAGGTATCCACCCCAAGTACGAAGAGATTACCGCGACCTGCTCCTGCGGTAATGTAATCAAAACCCGTTCCACTATCGGGCACGACCTGCAGTTGGACGTGTGCTCTCAGTGCCACCCGTTCTATACCGGTAAACAGAAGGTTATGGATACCGGTGGTCGTATCGACCGTTTCCAGAAGCGTTTCGGTGGCCGTATCGCTGGCAAGAAAGACTGATCGCGATGGGTTCGAAAAGCGCCTGCGGGCGCTTTTTTTATGCCTGCTCACTGAAGTGTAGTCAAAAAATACATACGCAATTAGCCTTATTGACTGTTCATGAAATGTTCGCGGGCCACTTGTCGTTTTGGGTCTGGCGAGCCATAATGGCGCGCTCCGCTCGGCAAGGTCCGGCGGTTCATTACCTATAAACGTGACAAACGGAACAGTGGCAATGTCTCAAGATCTGAAAGAAGCAGCCCTTGAATATCACGCCAAGCCGCGGCCTGGTAAGCTGAGTGTTGAAATCACCAAGCCAACCAGGACTTCCCGCGATCTTTCCCTGGCGTATAGCCCCGGGGTTGCCGAACCGGTCCGCGAGATCGCAAAAGACCCGGAGAATGCATACAAATACACCGCCAAGGGCAACCTGGTGGCTGTTATCTCCGATGGCTCTGCGATTCTCGGTCTGGGTAACCTGGGTCCGCTGGCAAGCAAGCCGGTTATGGAAGGCAAAGGCGTACTGTTCAAGCGCTTTGCCGGAATTGATGTTTTCGATATTGAGGTTAATTCCGAAAGCCCGCAGGCGTTTATTGAAACCGTTGAGCGTATTGCAGATACCTTTGGTGGTATTAATCTGGAGGACATCAAAGCGCCTGAGTGCTTTGAAATTGAGCGTGCACTGATCGAAAAATGCAGTGTTCCCATCTTCCACGATGACCAGCACGGTACTGCTATCGTAACGGCAGCCGGCATGCTGAATGCCCTTGAGTTGCAGGGCAAAAAGATTGAAGAGGCGAAGGTGGTATGCCTGGGCGCCGGCGCAGCTGCCAATGCCTGCATGAAGATTCTGGTCAGCTGCGGCATTCGCTCTGAGAACATCTTCATGATCGACCGCAAGGGTGTGATCCACTCTGGTCGTGACGATCTTAATCAGTACAAGGCAATGTTCGCCACCGATACTGACAAGCGCACTCTGGATGATGCCATTGACGGTGCTGATGTGTTCCTGGGGCTGTCTGGCCCGGATCTCCTGACTGCTGACCAGCTGAAGAAGATGGCTCCCAAGCCTATCGTCTTTGCCTGCTCCAACCCGGACCCGGAAATCAGTCCGGAAATTGCCCTGGCAGCCCGTGATGATCTGATCATGGCTACCGGCCGATCGGATTATCCTAACCAGGTCAACAATGTCTTGGGTTTCCCGTTCATCTTCCGCGGCGCTCTGGATGTTCGCGCCACGGCGATCAATGAGGAAATGAAAGTGGCGGCTGTCAACGCCATTCGTGAGCTGGCCAAAGAGCCTGTGCCTCAGGAAATTTGCGAGGCCTATGGCGTGGAAAGCTTTGAGTTCGGCAAGGAATACATTATTCCCAAGCCAATGGATATTCGCCTGCTTGAAGTGGTTCCTGCAGCTGTTGCGCAAGCCGCTGTGGATTCGGGAGTTGCCCGTAACCCATACCCGGCGCATTATCCGCTCAAATCCATGGACGACATTATCTGATCTGTCGTTCAGGAGGGTATAAAAAAACCGGCGGTGATGGTGATCCCGCCGGTTTTTTTGTGTCTGTGCCGGAGTCCTTAAAAGATTCTCCGTGACAGGTCATCTTCTTCAGAGCCTCCACTGCGATCATTGTCGCCCTCTGCTGCCAGAGGTGGTGGCGCGTCTTCTTCGCGGAAGACTTCAAATACTCCGTCTTCGCCCGGTCTGGCTCGCTGGCCGGTTTCCGGATTAATCCGGATGTTTACTATGCCGTTGGGTCGAGGCATAAAGGCGGATGGCTTCCCTTCAAGTGCCACTTTCATGTAGTCGAGCCAGATTGGCAAGGCGGTACTGGCGCCAAATTCTCGCCTGCCCAATGGAGCGGGCTGGTCAAGTCCGACCCACGCAGTTGTGGCAAGTTTGTGGTTGAAGCCTGCGAACCAGGTGTCCTTCTGCTCGTTGGTGGTGCCGGTTTTTCCGGCAATGTCATCGCGGCCGAGTGCCCGTGCTCGCCGGCCGGTGCCCAGGCGAATAACATCCCGCATCATAGAGTGCAGAATAAAGACGGCTCGTTCGTCCGCGAGCCGTCTCATCACTCGAACGTCTGGAGGATTCTCGCGGCTCTGTGAGGACTCAGGGTTCGTCTCTTCATGGCTTCCGCTGGTATCCGATGCCGATTGTTCCGCCATTTCGTTGCAGTTTTCGTCACACAAAATGGTTTGTGGCGCCCGATAGATGATCTCGCCCCGGGAATCGCTGATGGTTTCGATCAGGTAGGGGTCAACGTCATAGCCGCCGTTGGCAATCACCGCCATGCCCCTGGCCAGTTCCATCGGCGTGAGTTGGCCGCTGCCCAGAGACAGAGACAGGTTGTCAGGCATGGTGTCTACCGGGATTTTCAGTTGGGCCAGGTAGTCAAGCGTCTTTTGTATGCCGAGATCGCGCAGGAGTCGAATTGAAACCAGATTGCGTGAGCGATAGAGGGCTTCCCGAAGGCGGGTTGGGCCATAAAATTGACCGGACGAATTCTGAGGGCGCCAGGCCGTTTCCAGCTCGGAGTCGTCGAACACGATGGGTGCATCGTTATAGATCGTCGCTGGCGTCATCCCGTTTTCCAGCGCGCTCAGGTAGAGGAACGGCTTGAAGGTGGAGCCCGGCTGTCTTCGTGCCTGGATGGCCCGATTGTATTTGCTCTGGCCAAAGCTGTAGCCGCCAGTCAGGGCCTCGATGGCGCCGGTTTTAGCTTCGAGGGAGATCAGCGCGCCTTCAACTCTCGGGATCTGGGCAAGTGATACGCTTACCGGTGCAAGCTGTTCGGTCCTTTCCGTCTGGTTTTCAGATCCTTCGGCTTCGGTGGCAATCTGTTCCGGTTCCGGTGCGCGCACGTAGATAACATCGCCGGGAGAAACGACGTCGGAGGGCTTTTTTGGCTCCGGCCCGGTGAGGTTTTCGGTTTTGTATCGATTCGCCCAGGTCATGGTCTCGAAAGGCATAATGGCCGGGCCTATCTGACGTGCGTAAACGCGGACTTCGCCAGATTCGTCATCGACCGCATTTACGATAGCGGGCAGCAGCGATTCAACGCGAGGATAGTTAAGGATCATGTCAGAGAGATCGCTTGACGCTAATGTCTCCGGGTCGATCTGTCCGATGGCGCCGCGGAAGCCATGTCGACGATCGTAGGCTTCCAGGCCGGCCCTCAGTGCATCTGTGGCGGTCTGCTGCTTTTTGCTGTCAACTGTCAGGGTGACCGTGTAGCCATCGGTGTAGGCTTCATCGCCATAGCGTCGCACGATTTCGGAGCGCGCCATTTCTGCAACGTAGTCCGCATCAACTTGTGTTTCGGTGCTGTTATAGCTCGCTGTCAGGGGAGCGGAAACTGCAAGTTCGAACGCGTCGGGAGTGATGTACTCCAGATCCCGCATTCGTCCCAGAATCCAGTTTCGACGGATCATCGCGCGATTCGGGTTGGCCAGCGGGTTGAAGGCTGAGGGCGCTTTGGGTAAACCGGCCAGCATCGCCATCTGGGCCAGGGAAAGCTCCGAGACGGGCTTGTTGTAATAAACCTGTGCCGCGGCGGCAATGCCATAGGCCCGGTTTCCGAGGTAAATCTTGTTCAGGTAGAGTTCAAGGATGCGGTTTTTGTCCAGTTCGCGCTCTATCTGAAGAGCCAGAAGTATCTCGTTGAACTTCCGAATAAAGGTCCTGTCGCGTGACAAAAAGTAATTTTTTGCAACCTGCATTGTGATGGTACTGCCTCCGGACTGGATCTCGCCGGTTGAGACCAGTTCGATGGCAGCCCGCGCCAGGCCTTTGATGTCGACCCCGAAATGCTCGTAAAAGCGAGCGTCTTCAGCAGCCATAAAGGCTTGTAACTGAATTGTTGGGATCTGTTCGATTGTGATGGGTGCCCTTCTCTTTTCACCGAATTCTGCTATTAATCTGTTGTCTTTGCTGTAGATCCGCAAAGGTGTCTGAAGTTTGATGTCGAGAAGCTGAGCTACTGGCGGAAGGCCAGGGCGAAGATAGAGATATAAGCCTGAGGTTACGATAACGGCGACACTCAGTCCGGTAAGAAACAACCAGGCAAAAAGGCGAGATGTGCGCAACAAATGAGACATTTTTTTCTGACAACTGTTGGATATAGGTCTATCATTTGAGAAATTGCTTTAGGAAGGAAGAGTCGCTTCACTGTCGCAATCGTTCTCTGCTAAAGAAGAACAGGCATTGTAGACGGAATGCTGAAGAAATTCTCTTAAATAAAAAACACATAAGTAACTTAGCCGGGTGCATTTAACCAGGTACAGGGTGAGCGCGTGTTCGGATTGTTAGGAAAGAAATCCAGTACAGTGTTGGGCGTGGATGTCAGTTCCAGCTCGGTCAAGCTTCTGGAACTATCGAAGCAGGGAGGCCGGTTTAAGGTCGAGAGCTATGCTGTTGAGCCATTGCCGGCAAATGCTGTAGTTGAGAAAAACATCACGGATGTCGAGGCGGTGGGTGAAGTGCTCAAGCGCGTCGCTTCCAAGTCTCGTACTGGCGTCAAGCAGGTAGCCGTAGCCGTTTCCGGGTCTGCGGTTATAACCAAGGTCATCCAGATGGATGGCGGCCTCAATGAATTCGAGATGGAAGATCAGATCGCCCTGGAGGCGGACCAGTATATTCCATACCCGCTGGATGAGGTGGCCATTGATTTTGAGGTTCAGGGGCCCTCTGAAAGCAACCCTGACCAGGTCGATGTCCTGCTTGCCGCATGCCGAAAAGAAAACGTCGATATACGTGAGGACGCACTCGAGATCGCCTCACTGACTTCCAAGGTGGTTGATGTCGAGGCCTACGCCCTGGAGCGAGCCTACGAGCTGATCGAGTCGCAGCTGGATTCGCAGGGGGAAGAGCTGGTGGTGGCTATTGTCGATATCGGCGCGACCATGACTACGTTGAGCGTACTGGCCGGGGGCAAGACCGTTTACACCCGCGAGCAAATTTTCGGCGGTAAGCAGCTCACCGAGGAGATCCAGCGTCGTTATGGATTGTCGCTCGAAGAGGCCGGTCTGGCCAAGAAGCAGGGCGGGCTTCCCGATGATTATGAATCTGAAGTACTGAATCCGTTCCGCGAAGCCGTGGTGCAACAGGTGGCCAGGGCGCTTCAGTTTTTCTTTGGTGCCAGTCAGTATAATGCAGTTGATTATGTTGTTCTGGCAGGGGGTACTGCCTCGATTCACGGGCTGACGGAAATGGTCGAAGAGAAAACAGGAACGCCGACCATTGTCGCGAATCCTTTTGCAGACATGGCGGTAGGATCACGGGTTAACGCATCGGCACTGAGTAATGATGCGCCGTCCCTGATGATTGCCTGTGGCCTTGCAATGAGGAGCTTCGACTGATGGCAAAGATTAACCTTCGACCGTGGCGCGAGGAGCTTCGTGCCGAGAAACAGAAACAGTTCGTGGTCATGATTCTTGGCGCCGCTATTATTGCCGCGGGGCTGGCATTCCTCTGGAAATCCGACATGGATAGCAGGATCGCCTATCAACAGTCCCGTAACGCGTACATTGAGACAGCGACCAAGAAGCTGGATCAACAGATAAAGGAAATCGAGAATCTCAAGCGGAAGCGCGATGAGTTGCTGGCCCGGATGCAGGTTATCCAGGATCTGCAAGGCAAACGGCCAGTGATTGTGCGGGTTTTTGATGAGTTGGTCAGAACCTTGCCCGATGGCCTCTTTTATACCGACCTCAAGCGTTCCGGAGAACGCGTCAATATCGTGGGTATGGCCGAGTCGAACAGCCGGGTTTCTAATCTTATGCGCCAGTTCGAGGAGTCCGAATGGTTTACGGATCCCAATCTTTCGAATGTGTCCGCTGCTGATAGTCGCCGGGCCGGTTACAGCCAGTTCAACCTGTCGGTAAAACAGAAAACGCCCGAGCCCGAAGGGGAGGATAAATAATGAGCCTCGCGGACTCACTCAAAAGCCTTAACGAATTCGATATCAACGATCTTGATATCAACAACGCGGGTATCTGGCCCGCTCCCGTCAAGTTCATCGTGGTTCTGATTATTTTTGGGGTCATTGCCGGCGGAGGGTATTGGTTCTTTATAAAGGATCAGTACGCGCAACTGGAGCGCGTTGAACGCACAGAGCAACAGCTGCGGAAGAACTATGAAGAAAAAGCCTATCAGGTAGCCAATCTTGAGGTGTTCAAGGCTCAGATGGCCGAGATGGAAGAGACTTTCGGGGCACTTGTCAGGCAGCTTCCCAGTGAGACCGAGGTGCCGGGATTGCTGGAGGATATCACCAACACGGCCCTCGGCAGCGGGCTTGCGCTTCAGGAGGTGAAATTACAGCCTGAGCGGCAGCGGGACTTCTATGCCGAGCTGCCAATCAATATCCGGGTGTCGGGCTCATACCATGAGTTGGCAACCTTTGTCAGCAGCGTTGCGAGTCTGCCACGAATCGTGACTCTGCATGACTTGACCATAAAACCAACAGGCGGAGACGGAGAGCGGCTTGATATGCAGGTTGTGGCTCGTACCTACCGCTACCGGGCTGGAGAATGAGCATGACAGAAAAGCATGCGGTTAAAGCCTGGCTGGGTGTCTGTCTGGTGTCTCTCCTGACAGCTTGTTCCCAGAGCGGCGGATTTTCAGATCTTGATCAATTTATGGCAGAAACACGAGCAAAGCCAAGGGGCTACGTTGAGCCATTACCGGAATTCAAG
>AZIK01000332.1_pt1 | contig 29397 bp, 27 predicted proteins | sample 359131 | NCBI WGS metagenome assembly AZIK01 (sample SAMN02429715, study PRJNA222663) | marine sediment metagenome | biome: Sediment sample; isolation source: enrichment culture of sample MGS-ANC(AMM) from oil contaminated site at the... | place: Italy: Ancona | collected 2012-02-14 | depth 6 m m | reverse complement strand
TAACCCTCTACTCATTCGGGCGGTTAAAAATGGGGGGATTACACAAGTATTGGGTGACTGAATGTTCTGCGCCCAATCCTGCAGCTCCCCTTACGCATTTTCGGCTGGACGCGCCAGCAAGGCCCTATTCTGGGTCCAAAAACTCTGAATCCCACCATTTCCAGGCTCTTTGGCCGCAAACCAGGAAAAGCAGCAGCCAATCAAAATGGGCAACCCACCATGATCTGCGACGCATCTTTCGCAGCCTCGCGGCTGCGGAAGGCGTACCGAGTCATGTGGCAGAACGGTGTTTGAATCACAAACTGAAGGTGGTTGAAGGGATTTATGATCGGTCTGACTATTTTGAAGAACGAAGAAAAGCACACCAGCAAGTTGCCGCCCGCTTAGAGGCACTCATACACTTTAATTAGAATAATAGCCCCCAGTAGCAGAGGCAAAAAAATTATGACAGCCTTCTTCCTCAGTAAAACGTCTAAAAAGAAAGTACTTTACCTCCTTACCAATATCCGCAACGCAGAAATACTACCAGACTGAAGATTTCTCAAAAGATTCCTTAACAAGAGATGCATATTTAATCAGGAACGCAGCGGGGTCATCTGGAAGCTCCTGCTCAAATCGGTCACTGATTATCTCAAACCCACCTGCAGAATAGTCATTACAAGCTTTAAACCCAACAGCAGACAAAAAAGGCCTATTAGAAGGGTCGATAAGGTCGTCAACAATCAACTTCACAGAGGAGCGATCTGAAGGGTCAATGCCCTTTGCCATTAATTCAACAAAAATCACCATCGATATTATTATATTTTCAGCGCTTGAGTAGCGCTCCGGAAACCGAGACAACATATCGACTGAGGATACACCAGACTCTTTACGCCCAGCTGACAAGCCCACTAATAAGCACAAGTACCAAAAATCAAAATCAATCTGAAAAGGACCTTTCTTGGCTATCCGCTTGAAAAATTCGATTTGCTCTTCTGTTCTCTTGAACACGACTAATCCTTATCAGAATGGAACGAAAAAAAAGATTCCCTTCCCGAAGCAACACTCGCCACATTAATATCAGAGCGTGACCTATGTATAGTCAAAAACTGTATTCGATCGGCTCCCATTGATTCAAGCCCTGAAACAAATCCCCCGCGCTCTGACGAAATTGTAAAGGCGATAAACTGCCGCCCCAAACCAGGAATCAGAGCTCCGACTTGCTCCCTTACACTATTATCCAATGGCCCCACAGGGCTATCAACTACAAATGGGAATGAATGCGCAGCATATGAAAACAGGCGTGATAGAAAAACGTACCCAACGGCCAAAGTTTGCCCTACGCTTGCAGAAGTTTGATTTACTAGTGAAATAGCACCATCAATCTTTTCGATGTTAACAGGGTTATCTCGGAGGACATTGGGAATATCCTCATTGCACTGCTCTAATAGCCTTGACTTAACATCCGACCGGACAGCACTTACAGCATCTCTGCAAATACTCTCAAGAACAGCCACCTGCGCTTTAAGGCTACGAGAATTTTGCGCCTCAGCAAGCTCATCCTCTAAGGCATCGAGCTCGTCCTTTCTCTTTTTTAGCTTAGGGTCTCGCGACTCGATAATACTTTCGCAACTTCTAATATCCTTATTTAAACCGCCAATCTCTTCATTAATATAGCTCAGTTCTTCGGCGCCAGGGCCTGAATAGCCACGCTCTGCAATATTCTTTTCTTGTTCCGCATTAAAATATTCAGCGTAAGAAGAGCGCAATCGAGCCAGGCCTTCACCATACTTCTCAGGACCTTCCTCCGAGACTATAGGGAATTTTGCAATAGCATCTTTCAATAAGTTGAGAACACCGGTTGATTCATCAGACAAATAATCCCCCATCTTCTCTCGGATTTGATCTCTCATGGGTTCGTTAAATGGTGCACCGCAAATACAGCTTTCACCCTCAATAATTTCCTCAAAGAACCGTTTAGATGTTGACTCCGGGAGGCGAGCCCTGTCCAGGCCGTCCTTAAACTTGTAAAGTCCAGTACGAACCTGAGAAAAACTACCAACTGGATTTCTCAAAGATTCAAACATAACCAGCATAGAGACATCCAGAGCCCTAGTTGCAGTGCCAACTTTCTGTTCAGCGGCGTTATACTTCTCGCGAAGCTCTGCATGTCTATCTAACTCGCTTATCTTATCAGATTCCAGACTAGCCTTTCTTTCCCCCAACGTTGCCAAATGGCGCTTTGCCTTATCAATCTCAGATTCAAGGCGTTCTTTCTCTGCTCTTACCTTCTCAATACGCCGCTTTGTACTTTGAATTTGCCCCTCGTCTAGCGCCCCCTCAAGCTTGGCATTTCGCCACAAATGGTCTGCAGAAGACGACATTTGCGAAAAGAAATCTAGCTGACACAAAGCATCGATGGCTTGCTCAGCTTGGGTATGCTTAGGGTCCAGTAGTCGACTTGCTAGCTCGCCATCAAAAACAACCATTTCAATAAATTCTTTATTGAAATATCTTCTAAGAGCAGGCAAAGGCTTCCAGCCATCGCGGATACCGCCATGCTCAGGATTAGATGTTCGGTAGCAACAAGTGCGCTGAAAAAAATCGAAACTCAACTCAAATCCGACTTGAGCTCCACCTACCTGCAGCCTTAAGACGAATATCCCCTCATCCGACGAGGAGTCAAGCCTTCGATAGGTCAGAATTTGCTCCTCACTCCAATGTCTAGCCGAACCACTTAAGCAGGCACTGATTAAATTTAATGTTGTTGTTTTACCAGTACCATTTGGCATTTGGATAAGGTGAATGGAATCCGGCGCACCAAAATCTGAAATCTCAACCCGCATATCTGGACAACGCAGACCAGATGACTCCCACCCCAATACACGAATATCCATACTAATCCTTTAGAGTTATTAAGTTGACGACGAGTCGGGACCATTGAAGCATTTCTTCAGCCTCTAGGTCACGGGCAAGCCCCTCATCAAACCATGTGGATATTTTTCTTGCCACATCTTCACTCTGACCATTTTGCTTGCATGCGAGTCTAATTGCATCGACAACAATTGGATTTAAAACGTCCGTCATATCTTTTTCACCTTAGATACAGATTCAAGCCACTTTTTACGCTCCTCGTCAGCGGCCCTCCCCTTAGCATCATCACCCTCTGCTTCCATAATAAAATCTATGACCATTGCTCTTTTCGAGACATTATTAGGATCGACCCTTAGGCACCGCCCTATGCGCTGAATAGTCTCCAACTTTGCCCTATCTGAAGAAAAAAGAACAACGCAGGCCACATCACTAATATCAATCCCCTGCGAGAGCCGGTGACAAGTAACAAGAGTTGAAATTTTGTTGGATGCGAAGTCTTCCAGGTACTTTCGGTTTTCCCCTGAAAAATACCCCTTGTAATTATGGGAGAAAGGGTGAACTTCTTGCATTACTTTTTCGCCGTATGCTGTGTCATATACAAATATAATAGCTCGATCTAATATTTTTCTATTTGATTCCAAAAATATTGAAAAGGAATCTATCTTAGAATCTGCTGCTTTATATATGGCCGCAATCATTCTCCAGATGTCTTCATCTGAATATTTTCCTGCATTTTCTCCAGATTTAAGTGCAAAGCATTTTGATATATTTTTTTTCTCAATATCTGAAAGACTATAAGTCAGCGGAATATAATCCAGCTCCGTCAATATCCCTCGCTGAATAGCATCCTCAATACCAAACCGATAAATCACGTCACCAATTTCAGAAATGATGAACTGAGTTCCCTCTTCATCATACTGCCTTTCAGGAGTAGCACTTAATCCAAGAATATAATCAAAGTTTGAGTGAAACCCACTTAATTTCAACCTATTCTCAGGAGACCCCAACCCATGGACTTCATCATGAATCACAATAGATCTTTTTAGGAATCCATCTTTAGCAAATCTTGAAATTTTATTCAGTGCCAATCGAGAAACCAATAAAACCTTCTTACCTTCGAGTATTTCAAATGCAGCAATATCATGAAATCTCTCATAGTGACGAAGAATAGGCCATGTAATTCCATTCAAGCTTTGCCATTTAAGAAGCTCATCATACCACTGGTCCAGAAGGTCAGTTCCGTTCATTGTTACTATTATTGAATCTATCTTTTCCTCAGATATGAGATGGGCAACTATTTTTAATGCAGTCCTAGTCTTTCCCGTACCCGTAGCCATTTCTAGAACACCACGCCCCTTATCCAAAAAGGCTTTAACAGCCTCCCCCTGATGCCGCCAGCGGTCCTCTTCTTTCGCCACAGGTCTCACGCCTCCTCCTGGCTTCCCAAGAACTTTTTTCAGAACCTCTTTCGAGGGAGACAGCACCTTAAGGCCCTTCGCAGAACCGGTCCACGCTGACTCAAAGTCGGCCATTATCCCCTGACCTCTTACTTCATCCTCAGCAACCCAGCTCCGAAAAACGTGTATACGCTCGAAATTTTTGGTGTGGGCGTATCCTGATTCGTTCAATGACCCATCGAAAGAAACCCAATCATCATTTGGAAAAGTGAATACACCAATTTTTTCGTGATATATACCATCGCCGGAATCAGTAAAGGCAAATCTAATCTCTAATGCCCCACTTTCCACAAGGGCCCTGAAAAGCCAAAGCCTCTGCGATTCATCTCCATCAATATATGAAAACGCACGCGTCACAAATTCGTCAGCGATCCCCTGGAAATCTACGTAACCCCTATCAGAAACAGATAGAGAAATCGCCTCGTAATCCTCATCACTTAGTGTTGGCCCAATAAGTAGCCTAATTTTAATTTTGTCTCGCCCCATCCGGGCAAGACCTAGCGCCCAGGCTTTTAAAGCCGTACTTGTAAAAAAACCAACTGCACGACTATATGAAGAGCAATCGCTGAAGCAAGGATCAAAGAACTCTGCAAGAAGATCGCTCTCGCCGGATCTATACCCCGATTTAATATTTTTGTAATTCAATAGATCTACTCCAGAATGCGCAGAAGCTCATCTTCCAGCAAATCATCTAGACCCTCAGCATCCAAATCATCACCCATGTCTCCAGATTCACTAGGCGATGCAGAAAAAACCAACTCGCCTTTGGGGCAAAGCTGCTGTTTCTCTAAAAGCTCTAGGAGTTCTGATTTTCGAGTGGCGGTGAAGCACCCTTCAATACCTCTTGAAGAGACTAAATCATATAGATGTCGCCAAAATCTTGAATGAAAGTCATTGCAATCTTGAAATGACGCAAGCATATCAAGAAGAATACTAGTGGCTTCTCTCTCAACCAACTTTGAGTGAAGCCAGCTCCCATCACGATCCAATATTCCGGCTCCCACCAACATCATCAAAAGATTAGGGCCTTTCCTGAGCGAATCCAGACGCTCTCCAGTCACGCGATTACCGAGAATCCAATTGAAGCCTCCCAGTTTAACCGCAATCCAGGCTGACTTTATAATTCTTTCTGCTGAAAGACCTGCCAAAGTTGACCCACTCCATTGGGGGCTTTCGATCCTGTCATTTCTTTTATGCAGAATCTCATAAAGCCTTTCACGCTTAAAATCATCTAAACTTAAACTTTCTAAGTTTACGCTCGAAAGCAAAGTTCCAAGCGCCTTGCTATCTCCATTCACCAGTAGAGCATCCACCACCAAATTGAAATACTCTACATTCCAAGCCGGATACTCAACCTGAGGCCAGCCCGCAACATTTGCGTAGATGTATTGTCTTACAGGAATATCCTCGAGCAAAAATGATCGGGCTTTTGCTATATGACTTTCATTATCCCTAAATTCATATAGACCAACGACTCCAGGGCCAAAAAAATCAAACTCAGGATACGACGACAGCAATGCTGCAATACTGCCTTTACTGTAGAATCCGGAGGAAGCAATCCTTACGGCTTCAAATATATCCTTGTAAGGGAGCGGTGTAGAAGAAAGGATATCAATAAGAATTTCTCGCAAAGATTTGGAATCTGATGCAACTCCATCAATCTCTCCCCCTCTCTTTTCTTCACAACCTATGTCAGACTCACCACCCTCCGAAGTTGGGCAGACTCTAGCAAGCATGACCCATCCCAAACTGCCAACACGTTGAAAGAGCTTTGGATATTCCTGCATAACAATCAATATATCTCTCGGACTGCATTGATCATTTGGACATAGCTCAACGTATTTTAGGTGCAGCTGCATCAATCGAACCGGCCCGCATGAATATTCCCTTGAAAAAAGGATCCACAACTCAGCACACCTTTTTCTTCTTATACTAAGAATCCCGGAGTTTATAACCCCTTTATATTCGTGACACGAATTACTTACATTGCAAGACAGATAAAGCAGCTCATCCGAAACATTTAATTTTTGCTTTACTACATCAAAAACCGCAGGCAAACCTCCCTCTATAGCGATTCTTTCAACCCCATCTATAGCACTCTCAATTTGATCTAGTTCATACCCAACAACCCAGTAAGACTTAATGTCAACTGCGAACTCTGATATAAGAGAAGCCACCGATCCGGAAATAGCCACACAAGCAAGCTTAACCTCAAACGGAAGACCAGAATTCCTCTCAGAAAAACTGGTTTTCCTTAAAAATGCCCCTTCACCTACTATAAAACCCCAAACTTGATCAAACAAAATAGACGAAACATCATGTCCAAAATAAGAACTATACTCTCTTGAAAATCTTTGAACTCCTTTTTTTTCAATCTGCCTAATTCTTTCACGTGTAACCGAAAATATTTTACCAACCTCTTCCAGTGTAAGCCCTTCAGAAAACCTCAGCCGAAGAATTTCTTGCTGTTTTTCTGACAACCTCTCCAGCGCGATCCCTACGACCTCCTTGTTAATTGCGCTAAAATCTTTCCCGCCCCCAAATCTTCTATCACCTGATTTTTGTTCTAGGCAATCAACTGACTCTCCCGATCCATAGCGTGATAGATATCGATCTATGGCATCCTTTAACTCTGAATATGATTTTTCCCCAAGTCCAGCGACAACTTTAAATGCCTTCAGTCTCGCCAATTCCGTAATTGACATCCATTCACTTAAGCTCATAGTTCTAATCGGAGCGTCGAAGCTTGAGCTACTAAAAAATCGCCGCAATCTAACATCGTCGCTGCATACATCAATGATTTTAGACAGAGGAACATCTTCACCTCCCCCTTCTAAACCTTCACTACGAAAACAATTATCCTTACCGTAATTTTGCAAATCATCTTCGAATCTTGAAACCGCCTCTGAAAGCTCCAGAAAGGTTTTTTCCCCGAAGTTTATAAGCTTTCTGAATTTCGCTTTTCGCACCCTTTCTGGCATTGCAGCCCAATCGGAATATGTCATTTTTAACACTGAATATTCATCAGCATTTTGAAGAAATATATTTATTAACCGACAATCCCCCGAATATGAATTCACAATTTCGGAAACCAATTTTTCACCAATAATAGGGCCAACATCACCCTCATAATCTTGTTTTTCTTTAGCTTCATTTTTTTCTGGAATCGTCAACAAATATTCAGTCACTATATCGCTGAGTTCTTGTGCAGTTTTTCGCCCCATCCTTGGTAGCTTCATGAAGAGGCTGTCAGCACCAGGACCTAGCGCCACATAATCGGAGACAGTTTTAGCAGGAAGAGCACCCTCACTGTCTGCCGACATAAGAGAATTCAGAAGTCTTACGCTACCAACCTCAGCCGCGAGAGAACAAAGTGTTTTTTTGAGCCCAAGATTCTTTTGGTTAGCAGACACTGTTGTTTCCATTCCTTTTACTTCAAGCAACCCCATGCCACCCTTCCCGACCAATAGTTTCTACCTATTAAATAATAGGAATACATTGCCACTATGATTTGTCAAACAAGCAATAGAAACTGGAAGTTATTTACTGATAGAATGACTTCCCTAGAAATTTAACTTCCAAAAGCAGTGTTCGCGATGCATTCAGAATTTGCGCATACATTTCCTGCAGCACGCGGGATCCAAGCGGGACGCCCTTGCTACATCACAATGTGCCCAATGCGCCTTGTGCCAAAGATTTTTGTCTTTGACGAGGCAGAAGTCCCTCCTGAACTCCGCGCTCAGAGAGTCCTCAACCGGGCCAGGTTACCCGAAATCACCGCCTATCTAATTGACAATATAAGAGACTATACACTCTCCGCGATTACAGCATCCGTCAATGGCCAAGTACATTTTGAGCCTTCTGCTGACACAGGGCTTGGTCAGAACCTGGGCACCCTTTCGATCCCAATGGATGCCCAAATTTTGATCAACGACGGGCAGCACCGTCGCAAGGCCATTGAGTCTGCGATAGAGGTCAACCCTGAGCTAGGCTATGAAAATATCCCTGTGCTTTTCTTCATCGATGAGGGACTAGAACGAAGTCAGCAAATGTTTGCTGACCTCAACAAACATGCTGTTCGTCCTAGCGATTCAATTTCGACACTTTACGACCGCCGGGATGTCATTGCTGAACTCGCTCGTAGAATGGTCAAAGAAGTTGAAGTATTTTCACGCTTAACGGAACTTGAGAAATCAAGCATTTCAAACCGTAGCACCAAGCTATTCACTCTCAGCGCCATAAAAAATGCCACAAAATCTCTTCTCGGGAAAAGCAAGGGGGACCCTATTGATGAGTCCGAAATTGAATTAGCAATCGCTTACTGGGAAACGGTGGCTGCCAATATGCCTGATTGGCAGCAGGCCTTGGCTAAGAAGGTCTCCACCTCAGAACTCCGTGAGCAGTACATCCATGCACATGCCGTGATGCTACAAGCAATGGGCAATATCGGATCAGGCCTACTCGTTCGCCCTTCCCCTCAATGGACCAATGCCCTAAAAGGTTTGAGCTCGATTGACTGGGCCCGTGCCAACAAGGAGTGGGAGGGCCGAGCGATGCATCATGGTCGCATCAGCAAAGCAATCCACAGCGTTATGCTCACCGGCAACTACATCAAAATTCAACTTGGCCTGCCTCTGACGGCATCCGAGAAAGAATATGAGGACAACTTGAAATGACGGTGATGGAGCAGTTCATCTACCCTTGCCATTTGGACATGTTAAAAGACCTGAGTTTAGGTGGCAGACCGCTAGCGGATCTTGTCCGTGAAATCCAAACGATTTACCAAGCAGATGACCGCCCCTGGATCATAGGCTTCAGTGGCGGCAAGGATTCGACATGTGTGCTATCGCTAGTTTATGCAGCGGTCAAACAGCTTCCGAAGAAGGAACGCCACAAGCACATTTACGTAGTCTCCTCTGACACTTTAGTTGAAACTCCGGTGGTTGTGGACATGATCAAGCATGTCCTAGCATTGATAAATGAGTCCGCCAAAAAAGAAGACCTTCCAATCAGTGCTCATCCGGTAGTTCCCAAAACAGATCAAACATTCTGGGTGAACTTAATTGGCAAAGGCTATCCAGCGCCGAACCAAACTTTCCGCTGGTGCACCGAACGCATGAAGATAGATCCTGTGAGCGAGTTTATCCTTGATAAAGTGGCTCAATTTGGTGAGGCAGTGGTGGTACTGGGCTCACGCAGTCAGGAAAGCAACTCGCGCGCACAGGTAATCTCTAAGCATAAAATTGATGGCTCTGCCCTTAGCCGCCACAGCTCCTTGCCTAATGCCTACACCTACATGCCCATCGAGACTTGGTCTGCAGATGAGGTCTGGGAATACTTGATGAGCTCTCCATGCCCATGGGGCGGGACGAACCAACAGCTTTTCGAGCTATATAAAGGATCTAACCAGGGGGAATGCCCCTTGGTTATCGACAAAAGCACGCCCTCATGCGGCAACAGCCGCTTTGGTTGTTGGACCTGCACTGTAGTAACGGAGGAGAAGGCCTTACATGGGCTCATTGCTTCTGGCGCGGAGTGGATGCGCCCGCTTCTAGAGTTCCGCAACAAGCTTTATCAGTCACGACAGCCAGAAAACTCGAAAGAATACCGTAATTACAAACGTCGCACAGGCCGTGTTGCCTATAACAGTGGTGACATCAATGATGATTCAGTAACTGAAGTTCGTCATGTACCTGGCCCATACTGGCTCAAGGTTCGCCGAGACTTTCTCAGGGAATTACTGCAAATCGAGAAATCCATACGCAGTAGCGGCCAAGACATTGAACTCATCACCCGGCCTGAACTACATCAGATTCGTCAGGAGTGGCTAAAAGATCCCAATGAACCAGACTGGGAGGACTCACTGCCTGCAATCTACCGTGAGGTATATGGCCATGAGCTTGATTGGGTCGAAAACGATGCCGGCGCGTTCACCAAGGTTGACAGCTCTATCCTTGAGGAACTGTCAGCTAAGTATCGCATTCCCTCCTCCATGGTGCGCAAGCTTCTGGAAGCAGAACTGCAGGTGGCCGGCCTCGGAAAGCGCCGCGGCATCCTACAAAAGATAGAATCCATCCTTCGTCAGGACTGGGAAGAACTGGATGAGGTTAACGAAAGAAACCAGGGACTTCGCAAGCTCGGCAAAAGCCATGTAGATGAAGTAAGAAAGGAATTTGCGGAGTTTCTTCAATAATGCTTATTAAAGAACTTGTATTAAATAACTTTCGAATCTACGAAGGTGAGAACCGCTTTGAGCTGGCACCTCGGAAGCGTTACGGCAGGATGCGCCCTATCGTATTGTTTGGCGGACTGAACGGTGCAGGCAAGACCAGTCTGCTCACCGGCCTTCGCCTCGCACTATATGGACGCTCATCTTTGGGACGAGCTCCTAGCCAGAAGGACTATGAGGCTTTCCTCAAAAAGTCTATCCACCGCTACAAGGTAAAAGACCAGACGTCAAATGAAGCGTCTGTAGAACTTTCATTTACATATGCGAAGCTTGGAATCGACTGCCAATACCGTGTTGTACGTAGTTGGAGGGACACAGGCAAGTCAGTCAAAGAGGAACTGGAAATATTTGAAAATGGAAATATCATCAAAGGATTGAGCTATGAACAAGCGCAGAACTTTCTCAATGAACTAATTCCCATCGGTGTCTCCGACCTTTTCTTCTTTGATGGGGAGAAAATAAAGGAGCTAGCCGAAGACTCCGGCGGAGCCCCACTGGAAAGTTCTATAAAAAAACTGATGGGTCTAGATCTTATAGAACGTCTCTCTGGAGACCTGACTGTTCTGAACCGTAATCTGACCAAAACCTCTTCCCTGAAAGAAGTAATTCACGAAATAGAAGTGGAGCAGATAGCCCTAAATCAACACAGGGCGGCGGTGGAGCATTACAGAAACGAAATTTCAATGCTGCTTGCTAACCGGGCCGAGATTTCCCAAAATCTATATCAGCTGCAAGCACAGTTTGATGAGCGAGGAGGCCATTTCTCATCCACAAGGAAAGAGATAGAAAATGAAATTGACCGGGAATTTAATCGCAAGTCTGAATTGACTGGCGAAATCGCTCTTTACCTCGCCGATGCAACTCCACTGAGTTTGTCTCGCGGCTTCTGCGAGCGTGCGGAAGCTCAGATTCGCAAAGATCTGGACAACGCGAATCCATTTTCTAGCGAGGAGATGACGTCACGACTAAAAAAAGAGCTCGCCCAACGACTAAAAAATACACTTGACAAATCAGCAGTAAAAAAAGTTGACTCGGCACTCACCGAACTCATCGAACGTTTTTCCTCTGAGCGGCCTGAAGTATTGCATGACCTCACGCTTTCCCAAGCAAGCGATATCATGACCTCATTCAAAAAAGGCAAAGAGCAATCCATAATAGTTGCCGACCTTTTTACCAAACTCGACGAGTGTGAAGTACGCCTGGATGAACTTGGCGCCGCTCTAAGCAGAGCACCTGACGACTCACTGATCCAGGCTGATTTTGAGAACCTCCAGAAGAAGCAGGTCGAATTAGCCACGCAGGATGCCAAAATCAAGCTATTACGCGAATCTGCTCGCAAGGAAGCAGAGCTCGCCGTTGAGACAGCTCGAAAGCTCGACAAGCTCTATGAGAAAGCAGCAAAGAGCAGCGATCAAGCCCGCGTCCTTGATTATATCGGTTCTACTAACGAGTTACTTGAAGATTTTATTCACCGCACAGCCTTGTCCAAGATTTCTGATCTTGAATATCAATTTGTTGAATGTTTTTCGCGCCTGATGCGCAAAGACGATATGAACTTGAGAATAAAGATTGACCCCGACACCTTTAGATTCGAATTACTGAATCAAGATGGCAGCCTAGTCGACAAAGACGACCTTTCTGCGGGTGAAAAGCAGATCTTCGCCATTTCGATACTCGAGGCCTTAGCAAAATCTTCTGGTCGTCAGCTCCCAATGATTGTAGATACACCTCTCGGTCGCCTCGACTCTGAGCACCGAGGAAAGCTGATCAAAGATTATTTCCCACGTGCGAGCCATCAGATGATCATATTGTCTACAGATACAGAGGTTGACGAAGGGTTCTATCAATCACTCTCACCGGAAATTGCACGCGCTTTCAAACTCGAATATGACTCAGCCATAGGCGCTACTCAAGTAACTGAGGGCTACTTCTGGCAACAACAAAACGTAGGCTAATCATGCTTCCGACCAGAATTCAACTGAACAAGAAGACTTGGGACAAACTGCAATACCTGCAGACCCAAACGCGAATTACGCCTAACATCATGGCACGCTTGGCCATTAACTTAGCTTTACGTGATACCCGGACAGCTACAGTGAATACCTCGCAGCCTGATCAGACACATACAATTAATCGAGATGTTCTCTTTGGGGAGCATGAGAAGGCCTATGAAACTATGATTCGGCAGTTCTACCACGAACAAGGCATTGAATCAGATATTCAGCAGGTAATTCGATCTCTAATTGACAGCGGTCTGCATAAACTCGGTCATTTAAGAAAATTCTCAGACATCCAAAGTTTATTTCAAAGCTAACGCCTTCAGTGCTTATTCGGCTAAGAATCCTATTCTTCTTAGCCGAATTATTTTTGTTTCCAGCGCGATAATTGGGAACCCTAATCGCACTACTCCTCCTTATAAAGCCGCATCCGATTCAATTTTTTTTCACCCACATATCACCTCCATGAAGCCAGGAAGGAATAGCCTTCCTGGTCCCACTTCATGGAGGTTTAATGATCATTCAATGTCCCAGCTGCCAATCTATCCGGGTATCAGCACTCCACAACGGACGCTGGGTGTGTGGCTCCGTCGGCACAGCTGCCGGTGCCGCTAGCGGCGTGGCTGCAGCCACCAGTGGCGCCCGAGTGGGCATGACACTGGGCTATGTCGCGGGCCCTGGAGGATCACTGCTCGGCGGCATCGCCGGAGCCGTGATTGGCGGTTTGATAGGGGGAGTAGCTGGCGGTGAGGCTGGCGCAGCCCTCGGTGACAAGCTCGACCAGACCTTCCTCGACAACCTGAAGTGCCTGGATTGCGGCCACGCCTTTCGAATCGACACCGATTAACCCGTATTTCGCACTTACCCCCTTTCACTGCATGCCAGAGCCCGCCTTGTGCGGGCTTTTTTATGCCGTTTTGGAGTTTCTATGGATATTCCCACTTTCGTGAAGAACGAGCAGGGCCTGTACCACGTGCAGGGCTGTGTTAAACCCGAGGAGATTGTTAATACGGCGGCCACCATTCTGTTGGATGAGCTGACCGGTCGGGAATCGCTCACTGCGCCCACCGATGCCGCCCAGTTCCTGCAGATGGCCCTAGCCCAGGAGAAGAACGAGGTCTTCGCAGCCATTTTCCTCAACAACAAGCACAAGGTGCTCAGTTTCGAACCCTTGTTCAACGGCACCATTGATGGCGCGGCGGTGTATCCCCGTGTGGTGGTACAGCAGGCCCTGGCCTGCAATGCCGCTGCCGTGATCTTCGCCCACAACCATCCCTCCGGGTGCTGTGAGCCCTCCCAGGCTGATCGCACCATCACTACCCGGCTGAAGGACGCTCTGGCCCTGATCGATGTGCGGGTCCTGGATCACTTCGTCGTGTCCCGCTCCGAGTGGGTCAGCCTGGCCCAGCGTGGCTGGCTCTGAGTCTTCACTCTTCTGCTTTCTCTACTCCTGACTCAGATCCCCCTCTTCTCATTCTTTAAACCGCCCGTTCTGGGTTCATCGTTTTTCTTGGAGATTTACCATGGCACATCTTGTCGAAAGCATGGCCTATGCAGGCCGCACCCCCTGGCACGGGCTAGGCAATCAGCTCGCTGCCCAACAACCCCTCAATGTCTGGATGCAGGAAGCCGGCATGGACTGGGAGATCCGCGAGACACCCGTCCGATTCATTAGCAGCGAGGCCGGCGCTCTCGGGCAGATCTCATCCTTCCCGGATCAGAAGGTGCTGTTCCGCTCAGACAATCAGGCGCCTCTGTCGGTAGTGAGTAACCGCTTCAAGGTGGTTCAGCCCCGGCAGATCCTGGAGTTTTACCGGGATCTCACCGAGCAATCCGGGTTTGAGCTGGAAACCGCTGGTGTCCTTAAAGGTGGCCGCAAGTTGTGGGCCCTGGCCCGCACCGGGCAAACGGGCTCCTTGGCAGGTAATGATCAAACCAACGGCTATGTGCTGCTGGCCACAGCCTGTGACGGCACCCTCGCCACCACTGCCCAGTTCACCAGCATCCGGGTGGTGTGCAATAACACCCTGGCTGTAGCCCTCAATGGCGCCGGCCAGGCGGTGAAGGTCCGCCACAACACCACCTTCGATGCCCAGGCCGTCAAGAAACAGCTGGGGATCTCGGTCTCTGCATGGGATGACTTCATGTACCGCCTGAAGGCTCTCAGCGAGCGGCGCATCACCCGCAAGACCGCCGAGAAGGTCATGCGCTCGGTCTTCACCGATGTGAACTATTCATCGGGAGACATGCTGGTGAAGCCCAACGAGCAGGCCATGAAGAAGGCCATGGAGTTGTATGACGGGGCCGGTCGCGGTGCGGAGTTACCGTCAGCCAAGAACACGGCCTACGGCCTGCTCAATGCCGTGACCGAGTTCGTGGACCACGAACGCCGCGCCCGCAGTACCGACAACCGTCTGGATTCCGCCTGGTTCGGCAAGGGTGCCCAGATCAAGCAGCGGGCCCTGAGCCAGACCCTGGAACTGGTGGCCTGACTGATTCCCGACTCACTCTTTTCCCTCGACTAAAGCCCGACCCGCTCTGTGCCGGTCGGGCTTTTTATTGTTTGGAGCCTGACCATGACAGAACCTAATCACGATAACCGTGTGGGCCCGGAAGCCAGACTCTCTGCGCCCCCCCTCTCCCCGCATCTGGCCGCCATCTGGGGCGCCTTTCTCCATGAGGGGATGATGCTGAACAAGGAGCGCGGTACCCGGCTTCTGGAGATCTGGGGTAATGGCTGTATCGAACTGATCAGCACCCTGTGTGACTTCATCCCCGATATCTGGAAACAGGTGCAACCCTACTGGTACGGCCCGCAAGGGTTTCCTGGGGTGTTCGAGTACGAGGTGGTGTCCATCCTGGGCGAACAGCTGGGCACCTATCTGCTCGACAATGACGGCAATCTGCCATCCAACGCCGACATCCAACAGATGATCACCGATCTGGTAGTCACCTTCTTCAGTCAAGGCGGCAGTCATGAGATCCCCTCGGATCAGACGCCCCAGACCCATCGGCTGATCAATCTCCATGATCGCTTTACCGAGCGGCTGACCCAACTGGAAGGAGGTCACTCATGAGTACTCCCCGCGCTATCAAACCCTCATCCCGTCCGGCCCTGCGCCTGGTGTCCACCAAGGGCATGAACCGGGAACAGTGGCTCAAGGTCCGTAAGCAAGGTATCGGCGCCAGCGATGCTGCGGCGGCGGTGGGGCTCAACCCGTATCAGTCGCCCCTGGAGCTGTGGATGATCAAGACCGGGCGAGATGGGCTGTTGCCGGCCCCCGACCCTGACGACATCCATACCCCGCTGTATTGGGGCAACCTGCTGGAACCCAAGGTGGCGGAAGCCTATGCCAAAGCCACCGGCAACAAGGTTCGGCGGGTAAATGCCGTGCTCCAGCACCCGGATGCAGACAAGTCCTGGATGCTGGCCAATCTGGATTACTCGGTAGTGGGAAATCCAGAGGTGCAGATCCTGGAGTGCAAAACCACCGGTCTCAATGGCGCCAGACTCTGGGCCGATGGCGTACCGGAGTACATCCAGTGTCAGGTACAGCATCAGCTGGCCGTCACCGGTAAACAGGCGGCGGACGTGGCGGTGCTGATCTGCGGGCAGGAGTTGCAGATACACCGCATTGAGCGGGAGGAGACGGTCATCAATCAACTGATCGAACTGGAACGGGCCTTCTGGCATCAGGTGGTGAGCGATACGCCACCCGAGGCCGATGGCTCCGACTCCGCCGACCAAGCGCTGCGGGCACTCTATCCCCGTGACGACGGTGAAGCCCTGGATCTCATTGAAAACACCGCTCTCAACGGCGATTTCAGTGAGATGCTGGATATTCGGGAGCGACTGGCCCGTCTGGCCGAACGGGAAGCAAGGCTCAAGCAGCGCATCCAGCAACGCATGGGTGACGCCGCTCGGGCTTACTTCATGGATGGACAGGTGAGCTGGAAGCGCAGCAAGGACAGTACGGTGCTCGATACTGACGCCCTGCTCAAGACTCAGCCCGCGCTACTGCAGCAATTCCCCAAGCATCGCGCTGGCAGTCGCCGGTTCCTCGTCAAACCCAACACCTGATCGTTCTCGCATCACCTCACTCAACACCCCACGCCTAACAGCATAAACGCCGGGCCCAGCCCGGCGGCTGTGCTTTTTATAACAGGAGATTCCCATGATCAAAGGACTCGCCATTACGCCCCCCGTGATTGGCCGTATCAGTATTGGCCGCATGGTAGAAAAGAACGGCAAGCGTCTGCCGGAGAAAGACGACCAATTCACCATCACTACCCAGATCCAGACCCGGGAGGGCTGGCTACCGCACCCACTGGATGAGGCCCTACGCCAGGAGGTACAAGGCAAGAAGCTACGCAGCATTCCCGTCACCCTGCCCTTCAATGATCCGGACCTGAATCTGCGGGCGGAGTACACCTTCTTCGAGCGCAAGAGTGGCCGCCCCCTGTGCAGTGGCGACGGGGAGACCTGTCGGCGCCGCACCGACCAGGGCTTGGAGCAGCTGCCCTGCCCGTCACCCAACCAATGCGAATTCGGCGCCCACGATCTGTGCAAACCCTACGGGCGGCTGTACGTGCGGATCGGGGAAGAGGATGAACTGGGGTGCTTCGTGTTCCGAACCACCGGCTACAACAGCATCCGCACCCTGGCTGCCCGGCTGCGTTACTTCCATGCCATCAGTGGCGGCAACCTGGCCACCTTGCCCCTGGAATTGAAACTGCGCGGGAAGAGCACTACCCAGAGCCACCGGGCACCGATCTACTACGTGGATCTGACACTGCGCGCCGATCAATCCATGGAGGATGCCGTCAGCTACGCCAGGGAAACGGCAAAGGTCAGGGAAGACCAGGGTATCAACCAGGCAGAGCTGGACAAGGTGGCTCATGCCGGCCTGCTAAATGCCCAGTTCGAATACTCGGAGGAAGAAGGGTTACAGGTCGTGGAGGAGTTCGTGCCGGAAGGCACTGCCCCACCGGGCAATACTCAACCGCAGCCCGTACAGGGACTCAGCCAGAAGCTGGCCGGGAAGAAGGCAGGCTAATCAATCATAGCCAGCAGGCCTTGGCGACGTTTAACGGACAGGCGCCGGTAGCCCTTGAGCAGTTGAGCTTCGGCGTCATTACGTACCTGGGCGTCATACTTGGACTTCAGCTCTGAGGCACCCTCAACCTGATCACCGCAGATCAGATGATCCAGCGATACACCGAGGACCGCCTTCAACTTCGGCAGCAGCCGGAATCCGGGCGAATCACGGCCATTTTCCCAGGCGGATATCGTGGATTTGGTCACATGAAGCTCGTCGCCCAACTGCTCCTGGGTCAGACCCAACGCCAACCGTGCCGCCTTCAGGCGCTCGGGAAAGCTCATCACGCCCACTCCATCAATCTGATAGAGCAACGCTACGGCAGTGCCATACCTCTGTCGTACCGGAATACTTGACCCTTAAGGTATAGCATTGCAATACTTTACGAGTCTTGAATTACATAACACTCAAACTGAGACACACCTTCCAAACCAGCGGACACAGCGCCTGGGGGAAACCACTCTTCCCAGGCTCAGCACTCGACCTGTGCTTGGCTAAAAACCATGGAAGGACAGCCACTACAAGGAATGAACAATGGAAAATAGCACCACGGGGAACGAGATCTGGTTCTACGAACTCAACGGAGAAAGGAAGGGGGGCGTTTCTGAAACCGATCTCATCACCCTGATCAGCAACGGCACACTGCGCCACGGATCATCCGTCTGGAAGAAGGGGTTCGCGGACTGGACCAACATCGAAGATACCCAGCTTCGAGAGCACCTTGATGATACGACCCCACCGCCGCTAACCGGCGCCAAAGTCAACAACACCGTTGTATGGATTCTGGCGTTTGCCCCACTGATCGGTCTCACCCTGGAGTACTTTGTGGCCTACATGGTTCACAGCAGCGAGTACCGTGCCGAGCAAGCCGTTGCCAGTGGCCATTTCATTTACATCACTCTCATACTCAATATCGCCCTGTCTTTCCTGGATGAAAAGAGACTCAAGAAAGCCGGCACTGACACCAGCACATTTGGTGGATGGGTGTGGCTGGTGCCCGTTTATCTCTACCAACGATCCCAAGCCCTGAAGCAGAACCTGGCGTACTTCATCGTCTGGATCGTCTGTTTCCTATTAATTGTGGTTGGTGCTTAAGCCAATCACCTCATGGAACGATTTTAAAAGAGAACCATCATGAAAAACCTCAAAGTAGCCCTAGCATGCATTTCTCTGGCAGCCCTATCCGGATGTTCTTCTGAAATAGACGCCATTCGGGAAGGGCGCCTTGAATTACTCCCTGAATATACGGTTGGCCAGGCGCTGGATAACCGTAAGCTTTGTGAGAGCACAGACTGGTCTGTCATTGAGGACGAACGGGGCCGAGATGTCGTTCGTTACACCTGTGATTTCAAGGACATAGAAAAGAATTACAGAGATACAGCAAATGAAATGATCGATGCTGCAAAAAACGACAGCAGGCTGATCACATTGCAGGAAAGGTTAAACGAACTCGAATCAGAAATAGCGAGAGAAAAACAACTATTAAAGAAAGCCCAAAATCATATCGATAACGGGAATTCTTGGACTGAAAGGAAAATAGAAAACGGCTCCAGCTACACGGTTTGGCCTCGTGTGAAACAGCAATCAATAACCGATATAGAAAATCACGAAAGAGGGGTCCGGAGCATAAAAAACCAGATCTCGATGATTGAAAAAGAAAACCAGGAGATCCTCTCTCTGGCCCAGGAGACTCTTGAGAAATACAAAGGAGCGAGGGCCTTTGAAACCATTGACTGGGTGGTAATGGAGGACGGCAGCTTCATGGTGCTTTCCGGAAGCATGCATCATACCAACATATTCAAAGATACCATCGAAGAAACGCCACACGAGAACATACAGTCCGCCCTCTACCTAATTTACAACGAAAACTTCGACACACTATTTGCTTATGAAGATGCGCTACAGCAAATAGCGGAGCTTTGATCATACTTCAATAAAACCCAGTCGCTGACTTGAACGGGCGGCGAATCTGCCCGTTTTATCACCTCTTCCAAAAAGGACAACTCAATGAGCAAAGATATTGACATCGAAAAATACACCTCCGAAGACATCACTACTGAAAAGCTCTCTGAACTCATTTCCAAGAAAGCTTCCTTTCAAATTGTCGCAGTCAAGAACATCAGCTCCGTGGTAAACAAAGTCGAGGGCGCTATTGAAAAGAAAGGACTACGTTGCCGCGTGTACACGGAATACAGAGCGGCCTCCTTAGCCAGCTTCGCTATCCCGACTGGCTTTACCCAGGTTACTGGCTTTGCCTCAGTGATTGGCATCGCCGCTCATAATCTCGCCACTTTCAACCCTGATTATGAGATAGGCAAGAACAAACCTGCCGGCAAAGTGACAGTGCTGTATAAGAAAGATTAGCGCCTTATTGGTAACAGCACCGTCACGTCGTGTGTGGATACCCGAGCAGAACATCCTCTCGGATAGTCCCCGTTTTCCTCGCCTACTACGCTCCAAGGTCTCGATCAATTGGCATTAAACCTCCCCGGTCCTATTGGTACCGGGGTCTACCATTACAAATTGGAGCCCCCTCCTGCTTTCATCTGATACAAAACCTCGCAGCCATCCATGAACCACGAAAGCCCAATAGCCGGTCAATGAGGCACTTCCTGGCAATCCCTCTCCTCAATCCTCTCCAAAATCCAGGCCTCGATTTCATCAGATACCCAGCCAACCGTTCTTCCACCAAGCGGTACTGGCTTGGGGAATACACCCTCAGCAATACGCTTGTAGATCGAAGAACGGCCAAGACCGGTATCTCGTATCACTTCTGTTAGCCGCATGAATCGCATGAAATTCTCCTCGTCATTCGTTCATGCGATAGCGCAGCAACGTAAAAACTTACTCACCTCCTCTCTGGCTACAGCCAAAGTTCCTAAACCCATCGTCATAAAGCTTGGTATCCACCTTTGCCAAGTAGCTCATGCGCCTGAACACCCCCTGATATTGCGTGGTATACATAGAAGACCCTTTTGAAATCAGCTGGACAGCGCTATCTGGGAAATGGACTAAACCGATTCCTTGACTCCCAGTCAGACCAAGAGTGCGACCCCAAGCTCGCTGAATACGCTCTGCCATGTTGCTAACTGCTTGTTCTTCCGCCAACCACCAGGGGAAGTCCGGCTCTTGCTGACCTAAGATACGCCCCAACGCGGAGTAAGCATCCCTATTGACCATAATGGCAATATGATAATGGGGCTGCCCTTCCCCACCGAACTCGCGACACCAGATCATACGAACATGGCAGTCATGAACCCGTTTTCCCTGGCCGCGCTTACGCTTCGAGTCGCACCTGATCTGCGAACGAAGGGATTTGATGAAGCCGCTTGCCTGCCCCCCTTTGGGACCTGACCAACCGTACGGCAGCCTAGCAACGAAATGGATGACACAGGTTCGTGGATGCTCATTTAAGGCCCGGTCCAAAGTAGACCGGATAGATTTGAGGTAATTCACCGCGAGTGGACGGTCAGGCCTTGCCAGTACCAGCAAGCCCTCCCAGACTGATTCATAGTGGAGTTTGAGGTTGGTGTTGCTTGAATGTCGTTTTCTCATTGTCTGGCACCTATGGTTTCTTCATAGGTACCAGCGCACTGGTTGAAATTTACTCATGAGCAGGCTGGTTTGGTCCAGCCTGCCTGTTACTCAACCAACTGCACATACCAGCCTTCACAAGTGGGCTGGTGGAATGACTATATATCTATTACCGACATTCAGAACCGCGCGACATGACTCAGAGCTCCCGTCATCTCGGCTCTCACCCGGACATAGAGGGGGCAAATACTGCTATCCAGTTAAAACATCCGACCAAAGCTTGCAGGCTATGACCTTAGCCCGTTCTCAGGCACGACTGCATAGCTTAGGTTCAACCGACCTGCATAGGCAGGTATCAAGCTGATGGATTGGCACCTGCCCCAGCCCGAACGCCAGAACTCATGTATGTTCCAGCCCTCCATAAAGCAAATTACTTTACAAACAGCACTAGCCAACTCCCGGATCTGTACGTATACCCAAATAGCGAGAAGCCTGGATGCATTAGGGCCAAATCGCTCATTCAGCTCAGGATGTGAGAAAAGCTCCTCTTCGATGCGGGAGCAAACACTATCAACCCTCAACTTCCACCCAGGTCTGAGGGTATCCACGTTGGAACAGAACACGGCCAACGTGTACTCGCAAGCCTTACAAATCATATATCGGGTGGCCTTCGATCTCTGAGGATGCCCTCTAAAGGCCGCCATCAACCCATCATTCTGGCCCGGAGTAATCCAGCCTTCTCCAGGAAACTCTCTTCGCCATGATCCGAGCATTTCCTCAATCACGTTTTCACGGGGCTCGTCATCACCTTCATCATCTGCATATGCATATATAGCCCAAAGATCCAAAATGGGCTCAGCAGAGATCCTTACACGTCTCAACTGCCCAACAGTCGGATAAGCCTGATGATACTGGTTGAGAGTGATTATCTGCGGACAGCTCCTAGGTACATATCCACCCAAAGACTTTCCCCACTGATACTCCAGATAGCCCATCTTTCTGAGCCTTCCAAGCTGATAACGCACCTTTGACAGCGACAAACCCGTGAAAGAAGCAAGGTCCTCATCATCCAAATTAGTCACCACAGCTCCATCACCAGCCTTTGCCCACAATACAGCCAAAAGCAACCTGCCTGACGTGGCGAGAGCATAGCTATCACCGGCAGGGCGACCAAGCTTCCGAGCGGCCGCTTTATCCCCCCCAACATCTAGCAGTAACTGTTCTACATATCGCCCATAAGATCCAATTGGCAGCTTCTGCCACACCAACTCCAGCCACAACCTAAATTGCTCCGCTAACCGGATGCCTATCCTCGGCCTACCTTTGAGCATGTCCGGGTCAGATGCACTCAACCCAGGGAAAGCTTTTCTTTCAATGAAACTCCCCCCTCCATGAAACCGAACATTGAGAAGTTCCTCCCTCGCCCGGATCACCGCAGCCCTGCTCATGCCCAGTTCTCTAGACAGTCGCTCAATAGTCCAATCAACCCACTCCCCACCAAAGCGAAGGACTATCTGGACAAGCAGATATTTGCCTTCAGCAGACAGATCAGGCCAAACGGTACTCAGTAGATATAGCACGCTACGAGGGGCCACAGACCGCATAACTGGAACCTTTAGAAATATACTTTAAACTGCGTCATAATTTCTATCTTATACAAAACCCTGCACTTAGGCGAGCGCATCCAGATGAAGCAAAATTGGCTGGAATGGTTAAACTGGAAGGATGAAAAAAGCTGCGCTTGGGCTATCAGCTACTGCGCGAAAAAGCAGCTTATTGGTACGATAATACCAAGTTCAGCCATCGCCTCTTCAGAAGCACTCAGGAGAATCATCCAGGGCTGGCCAGCCAGAAAACCGGAGAAAGGCTTCTCTTCCTCGAGAAGAGAGGAACTATTAAAAGAAGAGCTTCGGATGCGAAATGCTTATGCGCAGTGGATCAAACGGAAAAAAGCATCTTCCCATAAGAACTATACTTTATGGATGAAGAGAGATATAAACAGAAAATTGCATAAATACGCTAATGAATATCACCTCAGCATTAGCGCTACAGTTCAGCTGCTTATTGAGGACTTTCATGGCGAAATCAAACGAATTGAGGAAGAGCACAGGGAAAAGAGGCGGGAGCAACGGGAGTCACATCAAAAACAGCAGGATGTTCTGAAGGATAGAATCAAACAGCAAGGGGAGACGATAGCAGAGCTTAAGGAACAAATAAGAAACCTGAAAAAGGGCCCAAGAGCGGCCCGCAGGAACTCCAGAATCATAAAATTCAACACTCCTGACGATGAAAGCCGCTAAGCAATTGATTCGAGATGATCCGCCCACCGCTGCAGCCACTGACGACACTCCGCCTCATAGCTGTGCAGATTATAGGTACCCTCAATACCCTTCCGGGAGTGCCCCAACACCGCTTCGGCGACCTCACTGCGACACCCCATACGTGCCAAACCTGTACGAACCGTGCGCCGCAGATCATGGGGCGACCAGTCAGGAATCGAGTCGAGCCAGAGTTGGGCAGGAGTGTAATTCCGGCCATATTTAACCTTTTCAGGGTTTTTCAGGTGCCATTTGGTCTCAGTTAGCGACTTTTGTTGAATTGGCTTCTTGGTTCGAGTCGAGGGGAACAGGTAGAGATCTGTGGTCAGTTTCAGCTGGCGCAGGAACTCGACCGCCTGGGTCGGGAGCTGAACGTAACACTCAGCGCTGTTCTTGGAATCCCTCAGGTGCCAAGTGCCGGCCTCGAGATCAACATCTTTCCATTCAGCGTTACACACCTCCCCAGTCCGACAGCCGGTCCAGAGCGTAAAGCGCATGACATTCTTCTGAGTAGGGGAATAACCAGACCCCGGCAGCCAGGCCAATACAGCCGCCAGCTCTTTGTCCGAAAGCACCCGCCGCCCCTTGTTGGGACTCATACGGATCCTGGCCGTCTTCAAGCTAGCCTTGGCCAGCCATGCAGGGTTCGGAAAGTCGTCAGGCAGGCGCTCGAGCCCAATGGCGTACTCATAGGCAGCGATGAACTCCCTTAGCACATTCCCGGCCTGGACCCGCGCACCTCGATCCAGTATCTCTTTGATCAGGGCAACCACATCCTTGCGCTTCACCTCCGCCGCCGGCCTCCCCCCAAGCACCCGGACAACATCGTTGTGCAGGGTTCTGCGGACCTCCCACTGTCCCTTTGGCTTTCTGGCGCCTGGTACCCGCTTTTTCTCACCGGTTCTGGGATCAGTCACCGAACGGTCCTCGATCACCTCCGTCAGATACTGCTCAACCAGATCCGTCACGGTATAGGCAGCAACCGCCTCAGCCTCCGCCTGTGCAGCCTTGGCCTCCTTCTCTGCCTGGAGCTGACGATCCCGCTCGGCTTTGGGACAGATCCCTTTGGCCCTGAGCTCCTTCATTTTGGAGAGCTCAAGGCGAGCTTCGGCAAGCTTCACCCCAGGGAAGTTACCTATCTTGACCTGAACCAGCTTTCCCGTCTCCGGGCTTAGATAGCGATAAGTGAAGGTTTTCAGGCCCGACGAGCCGCAGCTGACCCGCAGTCCCGCGTTCTCAGCACCATCCGTTTTAACCTTGTCACCGGGCCGCATTGCCTCAATGGCACGGACCGATAGTTGCTTACTGCCTTGTTTGCTATGCTCCATCGCTTTGATCCACCAACACTAACGGTTTCAAGCAAATCCCCGCATCGCAGGCTCCGTCTGGCCTGCAGAGGATTTGGTGTAGGTTTTGAGCAGTATATCACCGGGAAATCGACCCGGCACGAAAACCTACACTAAAACCTACACTTATTTTGCGGATTGGGGTGGATCATCATGGACAAACACGGACACTACCGGAAATTACACATTTCGCTAACCATTTGAATTAGTAGCGAAATAAAAGGAAAAAACAGGCTGAAACGCAGATATGACGAACTCCGATTTATCCGCACACACACCTATGATGCAGCAATACCTCGGCATTAAGGCCGAACACCCGGACCAGCTGGTGTTCTACCGCATGGGGGATTTCTATGAGTTGTTCTTTGGCGATGCGCAGAAAGCGGCGCGACTGCTGGATATCACGCTGACCCAACGCGGTCAAAGTGCCGGCAAGCCGATTCCCATGGCCGGCATTCCCTACCACGCGGCGGAGAACTACCTGGCGCGGCTGGTGAAGCTGGGCGAATCCGTGGCCATTGCCGAACAAATCGGTGACCCGGCGCTGGCCAAGGGGCCGGTGGAGCGCAAGGTGGTTCGCATCGTCACGCCCGGTACGGTGAGCGATGAGGCCTTACTGGAAGAGCGTCGGGATAATTTATTGTGCGCGGTTTTCGACCATAATAATCAATACGGTTGCGCCAGCCTGGATTTGGCCGCCGGGCGTTTTCTCGTCACTCAAGTAGAAGGTGCCGAGCAATTACAGGCCTTGCTGGAGCGTTGGTCGCCAGCGGAATTGTTGATCAGTGAAGAGCATGGTCTGCCGGGGCGCTGGTCCGATCGACCGGGTACTCGTAAACGTCCGAGCTGGGAGTTTGATGAAGACGCTGCCCGTCGCCAGCTGTGCCAACAGTTCCAGGTGCAGGATCTGGCCGGCTTTGGTGAGCCATCTCCCGTGGCGGTTTCCGCCGCTGGCGCACTGCTTGGCTATGCCAAGGAAACCCAGCGCGGCGAACTCCCACATATCACCGGCCTAACAGTAGAAAGCTTTGATGATGCGGTCGCCATGGATGCAGCCACCCGCCGTAACTTGGAGCTGACTGAAACCCTGGATGGCCAGGAGCAACACACCCTGGCCTGGGTGCTGGACAGCACCAAAACTGCCATGGGCGCGCGCTTACTTAAACGCTGGGTACACCAGCCATTGCGCAACCGCACCACGCTCACCCAGCGGCAGGACCAGATCGACGCCCTGCGTCAGGGCTGGTGCTTTGAGTCCGCCCGCGATGTGCTTAACGACATCGGCGACATGGAACGCATTCTCGGCCGGGTGGCGTTACGTTCTGCTCGCCCTCGGGACCTGACGCGCCTGCACGCCAGCCTCAAAGCGCTGCCGCCTCTAATCGGCACCCTACCCGCCGCCGATTGTTTTTGCGAATTGATTGAGCGCATCGGCCAGTTTCCGAACCAGGTGGAATTGCTGGGCACGGCGGTGATCGAGAATCCGCCCATGCTGATACGCGACGGCGGCGTCATTGCTCCCGGTTACAGTGAAGAGCTGGATGAGCTGCGTTCCATCAGCGAAAACGCCGGTGCGATTTTAGTGGATATCGAAACCCGCGAGCGCGAACGAACCCAGCTTTCCACCCTGCGCGTGAAGTACAACCGCGTGCATGGCTATTACATTGAGCTGTCGCGACGCGAGTCCGATCAGGCGCCGACAGATTATCAACGCCGTCAAACACTGAAAAATGCTGAACGGTTTATCACTCCCGAACTGAAAGAATTTGAGGACAAGGCCCTGTCCGCGTCCAGCAAAGCTCTAGCGCTGGAGAAACGCCTCTACGAAGCACTACTGGAAAAAGTGGCCGACGACCTGCACGCCCTTCAGCGCAGTGCTGCCGCCGTGGCCGAGCTCGATGTGCTGGCATCGCTGGCCGAACGGGCCGAAGCACTCAACTGGGTGCTCCCACAGTTAGTAGATGACGAAGCGATCATCGAAATTGTGGATGGCCGTCACCCGGTGGTGGAACAGGTGCTAGACGACGCGTTCGTTCCTAACAGCCTGCACTTAGACAATGCCCGCCGTATGGTGATCATTACCGGCCCCAACATGGGCGGTAAATCCACCTACATGCGCCAAACCGCCCTGATCGCGCTGCTCGCTCACCTTGGCAGCTGTGTGCCGGCGGCCAGTGCCCGCATCGGTAGCCTGGACCGGATCTTCACCCGCATTGGCTCGTCCGATGATCTGGCCGGTGGCCGCTCCACCTTTATGGTGGAAATGTCAGAAACCGCCAACATCCTCAACAACGCCACCGCCCAAAGCCTAGTACTGATGGACGAGATTGGCCGCGGCACCAGCACTTTTGATGGCCTTAGCCTGGCCTGGGCTGCCGCCGAGCACCTAGCGCGCAATCTCAAGTCGTTTACCCTGTTCGCCACACACTACTTCGAGTTGACTCAACTACCAGAGCAACTGCCGGGCATCTACAACGCACACCTGACCGCCAGCGAACACGATAACCGCATTGTCTTTCTGCACCGAGTACAAGAAGGACCGGCCAGTCGCAGTTACGGTCTTCAGGTAGCCCAACTGGCGGGAGTGCCGAGCAGCGTGATCCATAGAGCCGGTGAGAAATTACGCGAGTTGGAACAAAGCAAACCGCTGGCGCCTTCAGCCACTCCCCCCAGCAGCTATGCCGCCCCATCACCGGCGGCGGCTCCGGCCCAGGCCTCACTATTCAACGAACCCAATGCGATCGAGCTGGCGTTGACCGATCTAGACCCAGACGAGCTGACACCAAAGCAAGCCCTGGAGGCGCTATATACATTGAAAAAGCTGACTTAAGCCCTCTTAGAGACGCTGCAGAGCAACCTAAGTGGGCGCGAGCTGCCGGCGCGCATAGAAAGAGTGTTGGCGCTATAACCTTATATCAACACTCCGTTTGCCTGCCTCAGGGCATATCGCTAGACTAGCGCCACCCCAAGCGAGACCGTGCCCGTTGCTGTTATAATCAGTCACTGGCGCTGTATAAATTGAAGACACCTGGCGAGGACAGGATATGACGTTCGTAGTAGGTGAGAACTGCATTAACTGCAAACACACCGATTGTGTGGAAGTGTGCCCGGTAGATTGTTTCTACGAAGGCGAGAATTTTCTGGTCATCCACCCGGACGAGTGTATCGACTGTGCACTATGCGAGCCGGAGTGCCCGGTAAACGCGATTTTCTCGGAAGATGAGCTGCCAGACGACCAGCAAGACTTCTTGGAGATCAATGCGGATCTGGCAGAGAAGTGGCCGAACATTACCGAAATGAAAGATGCGCCGGACGACGCTGAAGAGTGGGACGGTGTGCCCAACAAGCGGGAGAAACTGATCCGCTAAGCGGATCCTTTTTCTCTGGGCAAAATAAAAGGGCGGCATCCTGCCGCCCTTTTTGCGTCGAGTCATCCTGACTCTTTTGCGCTCACCGCAACATCCTTGTACTGCAATCCCTGCAAATCCTTGTGCCCAACTCCCTGAACACGCAAATACTATATCAACCGGATTTTGCTCTGTGGGTAAAATAAATATTAAAAGTCTGGACGAAAATCACACAAAAGATAAATAACCATTAAAAACAAATACTTAATGATATTTCTCTGCGTTTCAATCCTAAAATCTTGCCAAAAACACCAGTTTATCCTACAGTCTTGTAAGAGATTGCTTACAAGATACCTCACCCAATAACCAGTGCTCGGAGCAAAATGGCTACATCTCGAAGCCAAAAGCCACTCAAACTCTTACATTTCCTCACCGCTCTTTACAGCAAGAGGAAGCACTTCTCGGTAGCATTATTTCCATAGAAACGTGGTGCTACAAGGCACCATAGATCGACCAGTATCCCCCCAAGGCGCTAGCAATAGCGCTCACAACACCCCTCTTCCACCCAATTTCGGAAGAGGGTTTTTTTTGCCTAAAATCCGACCAGCCCTGACGATCTTTTTACGCTAGGCAGGCCTGCAGTGCCGTGCAGGCCTGCCTGAATTGCTGTTTCAAACATTCAAGCAAAACGGGAACATTGGCTAACTCACGATTAGACACCGCTAACTCCAGTGCCACGCACACATCTACGACACGGACAGCACCAAGGTTGCTGCTGCTACCTTTGAGGCTGTGCGCCTGGCGGCGAAGAGCCTCTTTATCCTCTGCTTTCAGCGCCTTTTCCATGGCGGCCAGACGTTGCTCACCATCACGCCGGAAGGACTCAACCAGCATCTGGAAATTCTGGCCCATTATCTCCTGCAATTCGGAAACGAGCTCAGCATCGAGGAGCGATCCATCTTGCATCAACCTACCCCGTGATCCTTTACCGCCGCTACCACAGCCACGACAGAAACTCTGTTTGTGTTACAGGCTAGAAATTTAATCAAGTCCAACCCTTCCTCGCACCCACCAACTCAGGACAAGCGACAGGCGGTAAAAGTCCAGACGAGCGAGCCCTGGCAACATCCCTCGGTTCATCCACATCCCATAGCGGGGGCAACACCACTATTTGTTCCGAAGCAAAACAGGCACAACTATCCTGCAGTGCATGGTGG
>AZIK01008109.1_pt1 | contig 29642 bp, 32 predicted proteins | sample 359131 | NCBI WGS metagenome assembly AZIK01 (sample SAMN02429715, study PRJNA222663) | marine sediment metagenome | biome: Sediment sample; isolation source: enrichment culture of sample MGS-ANC(AMM) from oil contaminated site at the... | place: Italy: Ancona | collected 2012-02-14 | depth 6 m m | reverse complement strand
AGAAAACCAGGCTACTGGCGGAGACGGCTTTCCCCATAACGCCAAGCTCACCGGCACATATTGCGGAGAGCGTTTTTGTGTAAAAATGGAGCAACGCGACATACACAAAAACGCGCGTAGCAATATGTGTCCGCGTGCAGCTTTTTGTTATAGCTTAACTCTGGATCGGAGTACATAACTCGATTAAGATGCCAGAAGGACAACGAACGTAAGAAACAACTTGCCCCCAAGGTTTTGTTTCAGGTGACTTTAACTCAACTGCACCATATTGTATTGCGCGCTGATGTATGCCACTAACATCATCGGTTATGAGTGCTATTTCAATGCCCAATGGTTTTTCTGAATCAGTAGAACTTATATATCCGCCAGAGAAGTTTGATAGTCCTAATTCATGAGATGCGAAAGCCAGAACTGTTTCACCCGTATTCAATTCACCATAGTCATTTTCGTCGGTGATAAAGCGTCGTGTCATTTCAAATGCTTTCTCAAAGAATGACAAAGCTATATCTACATCACGCACATAATTGATTGTATATCCAAATTTTACCACTCGATAGTTTCCTTTAGTTGTTCACTGCTTGACTAACAAAGTACTCGACGTTTTTTTGAACGATATCGTCATTTTCGTATATTTTTAGGTGCCGCCTCTTTTTACCACCACCCTCCAAGATCGAGTCATTATCAATAAAGTCCGCGCCATTACTGAACTCAATTGAAACATGTTTTTTATATGAATAAATGCCTCCTATCAACGCATCTGACACGTTAAAGACCAAACCACCATATTTAATATCTTCAACTAATTCTTCATTAGACCTTATGAAGATATCTCTTATTGCAATCAACAAATCAAACTGCTCAGAGGATATGGACTGTATATCAGAAAGGAAGTCGTTTACCTTGTCTCTCGTTGAAATATTCATATTCCTCATACTCCGGATGCTGAAGAGCTATAACAGTTTAATAGTGTGCCGGCACACTTTGCCGGTTTTGACAAAGTTCCGATTTTACCGTAACTCATTGTTTTAAAAGGGGCATATTCCATTACACGTACAATCCATTCGGTGAAAGTGTGCTCGCACACTATTTCGATTACTGTTGGCACACTAACTTGTAAACCAAGTTTGTAACTTACTGATTTAAGTGGAGTTTAAGCTATCACCCACTGGTAAAGCGTGCAAGCACAAAAGCAAAGCGTGCCTGATCAGCTTAAAAAAAACAAATCATACTGTATGGATAGGCATGCAACCCTTGCATTCAGGCATAGCCAGAACTCCAGAGGAGGTTCTTATTATGACCGTCCATGTATTTTGTCAACCTAAAAGTCTATTGGATAAACTCAAAATCAAAACTGTCGTATTAATCATGATAACTACTTTAGTTGGGTTAGCATCATCATTACATGCCCTGCATATTTTCCGTTACTCTTCTCTGACACAATAACTAATGGCCTGACACCTTTGACTTCTGGCATTATCCAGTAAAAGTCATTTTCAATTTTCTTAGTTTCTATACTCTTACTTTTTTCTTTAAGTAGTGAATTGACAGTTGTAGCGACTTTGATTATCGGTGTTCCTTTTAAATAAACGAAGCAGCCACCTGTATAAACATCACTCTCAGAACCCTCTTTCGCTACCGGGCCGAAGCCCGCGTATCCGACCCCACGCCATTCGAATACTAATTTATCATCTGTTGGCATTGAAAAACCATACTCATTAAATATATCGTAGACTTCAGAACTTTCTTGACCAGACTTCAAGCACCCGTCACGAAACGCAGCAATCGCATACCCAGCATCTGCATAAGAATAGGCAGAGAATGTGAACAACACGAAAGCTAGAGTAGAAATTAATAAATTCATTTTGTATTTCATAGACTGCACCTTTAAATAATATGTGAGCGACCTGGTTAACTGATGTAACGCTTGGCTCTGTGGCTGCATGGAGCACAGCGTAATGCAGTGATCTTGACCCGATAAAACGGACACATGAATTTTCATGCTGCTATTCGCTCGTATTCCATCGGTGAACAATAACCAATCCCTGAATGCAGCCGCGTTCGATTATAAAAGTCATTAATGTAACGTCCCAAAGCATACTTCAAATCTTCGCCTGATTGGAAGTTGGCTCCGCGGATTAATTCTGCTTTCAAGGTATGAAAGAAGGATTCCATATGCGCATTGTCTGCACACTTTGTGTATTTGGGCATTGGACACCCCATCTGTTAGATGCATACTAAATTAATGCGCGCTGGTTTTTGAAAGCAAATTGAGAACAACAACGCCACCAACGATTAACCCCATGCCAACATACCCCCAAAGGTCAAGTTTTTGCCCGTGCATGAACCATGCGATTAGAGTTACTAAAACTATACCAAGCCCAGACCAAATAGCATATGCAATACCAACAGGGATTGATTTCAGAGTAAGTGAAAGTAAATAGAAAGCTGCGCCATAGCCAATAATAACAAGCAGCGATGGGGCGATTTTAGTAAAACCTTCACTAGATTTAAGGCTAGATGTCGCAATTACTTCACAAATAATAGCAGCGGATAAAAACAACCAGTTTTTCACAGCTTTCTCCAATGTATCTATTCTGCAAAAGATTAAACTAATTCTTTAAAAATGAGCAGTCTTGTTCTTTTGATGAAGCTGTGCGCACGTGAGGCAGTTAACGCCCGGCCTTGGGGCGCATGCTTTTTGCGCGTCCCTCCACGTTTTTCAGTGGCCTCAACGGCCGCTTGTTAAATGCTTACTCACGGGCACCACCTGAATAGAGATGATTAGCACAGTAAGCACTGCCTTTTACCTGCTTAATGTCACAACCTGACCACATGCATAACTCGTTGGTAAGGCCACCGCGATTTTGGACGATTTGCTCTCTTATTAGTGACTCACTATCAAATGCTTCCCAGTTTTCGCGAGAGGGAATTTTGACTGCATAGCAGGTTTGATATTTATCACACTCATCCACCCTGTAGAGTTGCTTGCAATCGGGACATTGCATTAACAAAACCCAATCCCCAACATCCAGTTGCTGTAGCTTTGATTTGAAATCAGAGTGATTCTCGCTGATATCAATTAAAGTGGGTTGTTCGTTGCAATTGCACATAGCTTCTCTTGGCATTTAACGCCCAAAGCAGAGGAATATTTCCCACTACCTTGCGCGTGTACGGACAGTCATCCTAAGAAGAATGCCCGATTGATCAGGAACGTCAATACCGCTAGTTTGAAAATACGAAGCAAGTTGCAGGAGGCTAGGATGCCTAAACCGAGAAAAGAGCTTATCTCAATCGAAGCCACACCCTACTACCACTGTGTTTCGCGCTGTGTAAGGCGCGCATTCCTATGTGGAACAGACGAGGAAGGTCGTAGTTTTGAGCATAGGCGCGGCTGGATCGAGCATCTACTACTCGAACAAGCCAAGGTCTACTGTATTGATATCGCAGCTTACGCTGTAATGTCGAACCACTTCCACGCAGTACTTCATATCAACCAAGCCAAGTCTAAAGGGTTAACCGACATTGAAGTCGTTCAACGCTGGCATCAGTTATATAAAGGCACCCTCGTTTCACAGCAGTTTGAACGTGGCGAGGAATTGCGGGAGGATCAATGGATATTGCTACGGCGAAATATCGAAGAATGGCGCTCACGACTAATGAGCATCAGCTGGTTTATGCGCCGGTTAAATGAAACAATCGCGCGCTTAGCAAATGATGAAGATGAATGCACGGGTCATTTCTGGGAAGGCCGATTTAAATCCCAAGCCTTGCTGGATGAAAAAGCTCTAGCCGCATGCATGGCTTACGTCGATTTAAATCCAGTGCGCGCAGCCATGGCAAAGACACCGGAAGAATCTAAGCATACATCGGTGAAAAAACGTGCTGAGAAAGCAAAAGAAGCCTACTCTCCCAACCACCCCCAGCAACAAGTGCCTGAACTTCTCAACTTTGCCGGAAATCCGAAACAGGATATGCCTGAGGGCATACCAATGCGCCTGACGGACTATTTAGAATTAGTCGACTGGACTGGCCGCCAAATCAGAGAAGATAAACGAGGATCCATTTCTGAAGCTGAACCCGCAATTATGAATCGATTAGGTATTGATGCCGAACACTGGCTTTATATTACCCAGAATTTTGAATCTGAATTCAAAGGCGTCGTTGGCGCTGTCAATGAAGTGAAATCAAAAATTAGTTGTTTTTGGGATAAACAAAGAGAGCGACGACGAACAGCGGGAATTCAAGCCTGCAAATTAAGGCTTTCGTAACCTCGACAATCTGATTCAACACTCCCCATCCTAATTCAGAAGCCTTCTGAGATTTAATCTCGCCTAAAAATCGCGAATATTAAGCAATATCACCGAAAAGTCCGCCGCACTCTCCTCCAGCATAAATAAAATCTTGTCGCGAAAATTTAAAAGAGTGAATTGCAGGCTACTCTCTTATCTTGACTGTCTTATTTATTGTTATTTAATGAAAGAACACTAAACAATATACAAAAAATACACTTAGAGAAATTAGTCATCATTCAAACTTCCGTATTGAAATTCCCATCGAGGATCAATTATTAATTCAAGGCCGGTAAATTCAGACAGCTCATAGCCAAAAACCTTAACATCTTCTGGTTCAGACGATGAGTAGCAATCCAATAAACTCAACACCTCCTGCCATTCGAAACCGTAAAACTCCGCCCCTTTTCTAGTTATTATAGTGATGTAATAGTTTCGTCTAGCAATGACCTGATCCCCAAAATTACTCCCCCCTGCCCGCGTAAGACAGAGAAATCTATAACCATCGCATACAAAATTTGATTCTTTATCAAGGAATCGGAAAACAGTTGAAGTTGCCGACCTAATAAAGCCGTCAGGAGTTAGTTTGTATTCGACATAAAACCTAGTCATTAAGAAAAATATCACGCTAAAAAATGCAGACAATAGCATCTCAAAGCCAATTTCAAATGACGCGACATTAATTATCAGAGAACCAAAAAACATCGCAAAAAAAACCCATCCGACAATCCTTATCAACCTACAATTTCTACAACTAAATAGGTAATACTGGCCATCAAATTCATACTGCTTATCTATCATTGACAACCACCAACAACAGGAATTTCGTCCCAAAGTGGAATAGATTTTTCAACATCATAGGCATACCTGTATTTCCCAAAAATCATAACATCTACATTAAACAAGGCAATTCCAGATCCAGCCCCCAGTCCAACGACTCTTCAAATGACTGTCATGTTTATTGGTTTATGTTTATTGGTTTATTGTTCCGAAGGTGCTTTTCTTCAAATGACTCTTCAAATGACTATCTTGTTTATTGTTAGCAGAAAAACATAAAGCTATAATTCCAGCAATTATTCTATTCATAATTCGATTCCTTTAATCACATAACGCCCCGCTAGAAGGCGAGCGAAGCGAGTCCTAGTGAAGGCCACACTTTTTGTGGCCATAACGAATTTCAGCGGTTTGTTAAATTTAGGCGTCATCAGAGATTTCCTCCCAAATTTTGCTATATCCGTTGTCTGACATTAAAGCATCTAATTCATAAGAAACATCAGGCAACATTGACGTATTATCCTTCCCGCCTAAAACCTCAACACCATTTTCTCTGTCTTCAGCCATTCTATCGATCATTTTCCAAATAAAATAACTAAAGTGCTTTGCATCATCTTCAGATTTCAAGCCGAATTCAAGAATTTCTAGAACTCTTTGATCAGATAGTTTATTTGCATAATAAGAAACAAGATCACGCACATGAGAATATCTAACTGTCAAAATCACAACGCTCCTCCCGCATCTTTAATAACGAACATCCTATCGGCTATCCACTTGAGTTTTTCTACGAGAGAACTAATTTTTATCCTCTCATTTACTGTTAATAAATAATGGCCTTTTGCAGATTTCGAAGCCGTCTATCTGGTTGAAATGACATGCCTGCTGGAATATCAGCACGAGACAATACCCAAAACACATCAACATCCTTACCAGCACCACGAGTGACCATTTTATGTGCACTCTTAAGATGCTGCCAGCTTGAAGAAAAAGACAACCCCATCTGATCGTCAGGAAGAACCCATTGCCCATCTTCAGATAGTGTATAGTCGCAGACACGAACGCCACACACAGTTCGATATCGCCCGTCAGAAACTTCAGGATATAGAGTCGGATGCTGACCCCGGACGGTGGGCCTTGCATAAAATCCATCCAACTCACTGATGATTTCTCTCAAATCCGTTAGGCATTTGAATTGTTTGATCTCTTCCATGTAATCAAGGTCCAATATTGAAAAATTTAATGCCTTGCTAAAAGGTGTAGCGAAATTGGCGCGTGTTTTTGCGACAGCAAAAAGCGCGACATATTTTGCGGAATCCTTTTGAGCAACTTGTTATGAGTTGAATTCAGAATAGTGCACGTACCAAGAATCATTAAATAATCGCCCTTGATAGAACCCATCCCTAATCATTTTTATCAGCTTTTCCTCAGGCAGAGACTTAAATTTAGAAAACTCCTCAAGCGGGAGGAAGTTTGATATATGAATAGGGTCGCTTGATTGTTGCGTGTATTTCTTGTTTGTTTTACTTGAAGCTGGGTATCTAAATTCTGTTTTCAGGACATCTTTATATATACTCTTTTTTTCAGCTTTATATTCATTATTGATATGAATATTGTTTTTTGATTGGGCTTCTTCTTTTCTATTGCTTGCAGCCGATCTTTTTTGCTTTAGCAATTCCTCTTGAAGAGACTCGGCAAAACCTTTAGCAATTTCAGCTTCGTCAAGCATGGCTTGAACGTGAAACTTTAGATACAAACCTCGTGCTTTCTGCTCATCACCTGACGCATTAGCAAGTGCTTTTGCCCAAAGGCCACCTCTTATTTGACCAGACTCAAACTCATTTAATGCCTGCTCATAAAGTTTTTCTTCTATAAGTCTATTTGTGGCTGTATTCAGTTTGAATTGCTTAAACATTTTCCACTCTCAAAATTAAGGTTTTACTACTCTGGTGTTCCCCATAAAAAGTAGACACTCTAACTATGCAGCCATTGCTGCCTTCTCCTCAAACGCGATTGGACTCATATCGTCGTTTGCCGAATGCCTTCTTTTACGATTATAAAATATTTCAATATAAGCAAAGATACCGGATTTCGCTTCCTCGATCGAACTATAATTTTTCGCGTACACCAGCTCTACTTTTAGTCGACTGAAGAACGATTCCATAGGTGCGTTATCCCAACAGTTTCCTTTGCGACTCATACTTAAGCGGCAACCATTTGATCGTAAGTAATCAACGTAACCTTGAGCGCGATACTGCGTCCCTCTATCAGAATGGACTATTAAGCCAGGTGTCGCTTTTCTTCGGCTAAATGCCATTTGTATTGCGTCCTTCACCAGTGCCTCGGTCATCGATTCATCCAAAGACCAGCCGACAATACGACGCGAAAAGAGATCCATCACAGTTGCCAAGTAAAGCCACTTATCCTTCACCCAAATATACGTAATATCAGTCGTCCACTTCTCATTTGGCTTACTTGCTGAAAAATCTCGCCATAGAAGATTGTCGGAAACGTTCAGCACCGTGAGGCTGTTCTTTGAATACTTAAAGCCTTTACCATTTCTAGCCTTAATACCTTGCTCAGCCATAATTTGAGCGACGTAATTCAGTGAGCAAGGGTAACCTAGCTCATTGAGCTCCTTGGTGATACGTGGAGCACCATAGGCCGCTTCAAATTCCTCATAAGTGTCTTTGACCAAAGATTCCATTTTATTTCGACGCTTCTTTCGATCACTCTCATCTCTATCTAGCCAACGATAAAAGCCGCTTCTGGATACCCCCAGAACTCGACACATTAAAGCGATAGCAAATAAACCAGCGTACTCAGCAATTAGCGCGTACTTCACTCCGACTGGTTCGCGAAGTACGCAGCTGCCTTTTTTAAAAAAGCGAGTTCCTCTTGTAACCGCTTATTTTCGCGCTTAAGTTTGCGAACCTCTTCGCTTTCTTCTTTTGAGTAATCTACACCAGCGACCGAATTAAACTGTTTATCAGAAAGCCGATTAAACTGGCGACGCCAGTTATAAATTTGTTGAGCGCTGACACCTAATTCCTTGGCAACCGATGCGGTTGTATTGCCTTCCTTCTCTGCGCGTTTGACGGCCTCTCGGCGAAACTCTTCTGTGTAAGCTTGGGTCTTTTTACGTGCCATCTCAAGCACCTCCGTAGTAGTAAATATACTATACAGGGTGTCTACTAATTATGGGTAACACGGACTCATAACGCCGTACTCTGGGGCAAACCGGAGCGCAGCGTAGGTTTGTGATCTGCCCCGATAAAACGGACACATGAATTTTCATGCTACTATTCGCTCGTATTCTATCGGTGAACAATAACCAATCCCTGAATGCAGCCGCGTTCGATTATAAAAATCATTAATGTAACGTCCCAAAGCATACTTCAATTCTTCGCCTGATTGGAAGTTCGTGCATCGGATTAATTCTGCTTTCAATGTATGAAAGAATGATTCCATATGAGCATTGTCGGTACATTTACCTGGGCGGCTCAAACTATGGAAGATGCCATGCCGTTTAAGATCCTTTTGGTATTCAACCCCTCTGTACTCAACACCTCGATCCGTGTGCAGCATAAGTCCCTTCTCTGGCTTTCTTTTCTTTATAGCAGTTGCCAATGTTCTTTTGGTTACTTCCGTCGTTCTTTTCGTATCTAAGCTCCAACCAACAATGCGCCTTGAGTGAAGATCCATGACCGCTGACAAGTAATGCCACTGCTTCTTTACTTTGAGATACGTCACATCAGCAACCCATACTTTGTTCTTTGCTTCAGGCACGGCACCATCTGATCTCAGATTTTCACCGGAGGCAAGGAAACGCCTCATGCCGGGTGCTCGGTAGGTTACTCGAGTAACGCGCGCGATTAAGCCCATCTCTTGCATCAAGCGCGCTATACGCTTCCTGCTGACGCAAAATCCTTGGTTTTGCACTGCTTTCCAAACTCTAGGGCTGCCGTAGCGCCCTTCGACCTTGTCATACACTTTCTGAATTTCAATCTTTAGTAGTGCATCTTCACTTGTGCGGCTCGAATCTTCGCGCTTACGCCAATCGTAATAACCGCTTCGAGAGACACCGAGCAAAAAGCACAACGATTTAATCCCCAGATCTAATCCGAATCTTTCGATGAATCGATACCTTGCTGATGTTCCTCCGCAAGAAACCGTTGCCACTTTTTTAGTAGGTCATTCTCCTGCTTAAGCTTGCGATTTTCAGCTTCTAATCGCTTAACTTTCGAGAGTTCCTTCTCTTGCTTAGAAGATACTTCAGTTACTTTCTTTCGTTTATCTGCCACGATTTTGCCTTCACGATATTCTTTTCGCCATCGTGACAGCATAAACGGATGAATGTCGAGAGTAACGGCAACTTCTTTAACCTGAATACCTTCAATCAAACTCAACTGAACGGCTTTAACTTTGAATTCATTTGAGTACTGCCACGTCTTTCTTGGCTTTGTATATTTTGGCATTGGACACCTCATCTGTTAGATGTTGGTGTCCGTTAAATCGGGGGAAGATCAGTGTCCGCGTGCAGCAACTTGTTAGCTCAGGAGCTTAGCTACAAGAGCCGAGCCCTTTGCAACTTGGTCGGTTGCGCCTAATTCATTAAACTTCTCAAGCACCACTTGAAGTGAATCACTAAGAATTTCGTTAGATACCTCTACGTTCGGCAACTCTGAAAGTTTTTTCTCTATCTCTTGCGATGATCCTGCTATTTTAATGCTCGCAATCATCGCCACATAAAACTTGATATTAGTAATCGTTTTTCTTTCTAATTGAGTCTCACAATTTTCTGGCTTGAGATATGTTTCGGTTGCTTTCAGTATTTGAATAGCTTTCAGGTATATATCAATTGGTTTGTCTAAGCTAAATATTTTCTTGTATTCCACATCTGAATTTATCAGTGTCGAAGGACGAGCCCTTGCGCTATCAGGCTTCAACATCATGATAGCCATCATCGCCTGTGCCATATAAGAAATGCTAATTATCTTAGAAACAGGCATTCCTTGATTTTTATAAAAGTTCTTCTTTCTATCATAGTAATAGCCATTTGACTTAAGAAAGTCTTCAATATTTCTATGGATATCATCAGAGCTTCTTAATGATGCAGGTGGGATGGATGTTTGACTGTTAGTTGCTCGTATAATCCTGTCTCTCGCTTCTTCATCTTCTTCACAGATCACCCTTACAAGCACTGCTCTTTCATCGCCCTCGTGACTTTCGAGCTGCGAGAAGTACTGGTATATTTCATGTGATGTCTGAAGCCCATTAACAATTTGAGGGTCTTCAATTGTAAGCTGTTTACCAGCCATTACTGCTTTGGGTGTTATGATAGTCACACCATTATTTAGATACCAAAAATTCTCTGAATCCTTATTTTCAAGCGTCTTTCGTATGCCAGTATTGACGACAACACTACCTTGATAATCTCTGACATTTGATTCGAAAATGCTTCGCGCCAACGATCCAGAATCAGATATAAACTCGTAGTATTTTGACAAGCTCACTAAACATAGATAACTACCAGCGGTCGTACCAATTGGTGATTCAGCCACTTCCAGGACTCTTGAAGTAGAAGGAACATTTCTCGTCATCTCAAGAAGTTCTGATGCACCAATAAATTCGAAAGAAAACTCAGCACCTCCAAACATCTTGACAATGTCTTCCTGCAATTTCGGCACTTTACCAGAGACATTTGGATGAACATCGTCACCTTGAGTCGCGTAAAAATATCGTATTTCTATTTTTGGAAATGTCTTAGCTAGTTTTGAATAGGAGTCTCTAAAAAGCTTTACCTTGTCAATCAGGTCTGCGTTATAGCGCTCGGCATAATCGTCCGGATTGTTCGCTAGATTAAACAAGTCCTGGGCTGATTCCCTGAATTTGATTACGGCATCTTCTTTAAAGGACGCCGAAGTTTTTGACTGAATTATAATCAATTCAATATGATTTTTTTTCTGATTGGTATTTACTGATGTATCTTCTTTTAATGGCTCGCCATTAATAAATGTATAGATTGAATCAATACCACCATCTCCTCCATCACCTACTATCCCGTATGAAATGTCGTCGTAGGTAAGATCATAATTCTTAAGTATTTCAGAGGCCGAATAGATTTCAAAATACTCTGATACAGTCAGTTCATCACCAGATTCGGCGCATCGCTCCTTGATGATTTGCTCAAGAATTATTTGATCATTTGTTTTTTGAGCCATCTTTATTCCTTATTAACTTGATGGTGGTACGCCCTCAAAGGAGCTAACGCCCGCAACACCGGACGGATTTGAGATGGCTGCGTTTTTGCGGCCCTTTTGCAAAAACGAAGACAGCTTAAATACGGTCCGAGTGTTTGCGTTTGTTAAGGCATTAGCCATCGGGCCTTACTTTAAAGCTAGAGCTATGCCCCACACCAAAATTAACTCCGGGATACTTTTTTGAAAAAGCCACAATGTCTGTATATATTTTCAACACATCGCTATCAAAGGATTTGCACTTATGAAGCGACGTTGCCTGCTGTCTTTTATTCCCTTCATAGTATGAATACATGGGATAAACACCATTCTCAGAGGGTTCTACTGAGAATTCATAGCCTCCCATTTTTAAAATCATTACCCCATTTTTATCAATACTGTATTTATCGAACATCAAGGAAAAACTATCTTCTCTTTTAGAAAAGTTCCGATACCTACCTTCGTCAGATCTAAGTTCAATAAAATCAGATGAACACTCACCGCCGGACGTACTATAAAATCCATCCTCGAACCCCATAGAAAATGGGCTTAACGAAAGTAAAATTGTAAGAAAGAATAGATGCTTCATGATTGAGCCTTAACGCCGCATTCAGCGGCTTGTCCGCTGGAATGCTTTGTTAAGCATCTGGTTCAACTTCAGGATCAACGTCTTCTGTCGTTGGATCTGTTACTTTCTCAAGAAAAAAACGTATCGGCTTTGTCAGCATCTTTTTCAATTTTAGGGCTCTAGCTGTGAAAGAATCTAATTTATCAATGAGCTCTCCTAGCCGCTTCAAAACATCTGGATTATCTTTAGAAGAATCCTTTAAGTCTTGCTGATTTGCAACGACGGCGCCAATTGTTCCTTGAAGTGCTTCTTTTAACCCTTTTGCACCCTTGATTCTGTACATGCTTATAGAATTTCTTAAGCGCTCTACCTCTTCCAAAAGAGATAATCGCAATGCATCAGGAAGACTAGACGCATATACTGCGCTAAAAAGTTCTTCTGTCTTCTCGATTATCTCTTTTAGATCTTCATCGGAAAGAGTGTCTTCTGTGTAAAACGTGGATAGTTCTTCTGCGCAAAACTGCAGCCGTGTAAGAGACTCTTCAGTTAAGTGCCCTTTGACAGGCTTCCAGTCCGCTCCAAGATTCAGAGGGAAGAAGGCATTATTTATTCTGTTAAATGACTTCAGGTATAAATCATGGTTTAGATTATTATTCATCTTTATCAATGACTGAATTTCGTTTGAAAGTGTATACAACTCCACCACAGCCTTTGTAACTATTACATCGTTTTCCTCTACATCTAAAACAGTCGCCCAGACCTTACGTACCTTCTCTTGATCTGGACGGTTTTTGGCCTGTGTTAGTATTTTATGAAGTCTTCCTGCTGGATTACTTTCGTCGATCAATTATGTATCTCCATTGATTGCTTAACGCCTGGCACAGCCGCCGAAGGTCGGCCTGCTGCTTTTTGTTATAACTTTGATCCATAGAAAGTTTCGTAAGGCTTCGTAGACAACCACCTAACCTTCACTTCAGAAATATCAACTTCATCACCAGAAAGCGTATTTTCACAACGAATATGAAAAGGAGTAACTTCATTAGGCTCAACGGAATAGGCTGTTCCAATGCATTCATCAACAGGCTTTCCATCCTTGAACAAGTAAGCCTCTAATGTAACGCCGTGCCAATACTTATTAGAAACATTTTCAATTTCCCCGGACACGGCAAACTTCCCCCCCCCATTCGCCGGATTAAAATATTTTACCTTTATATATGCATCGTTATGGAGATAATGCACCTCCTGCTTATTCCACGGAAGTAGCCACTGGAAGGCAAAAGCAACAACGCCCAACCCAAGCCCAAAACCTGCACCGTAAACGAGCCCAACTATAAATCTACGCACTACTCACCCTTAAATTTATAACGCCCCGCTAGAGGGCGAGCGAAGCGAGTCCTAGTGAAGGCCACGCTTTTTGTGGCCGTAACGAATTTCAGCGGTTTGTTGTAGGTCACTTAGATACACACCGATATTCAATGTATACGTACTGAGAGTTTGCCCAGATCGCACTATTCCCTGCGGGAACAATAACTCCGCCTTCAAGGTTTGTCCCTTCTTTGACTATCTCGTATGACCCTCTACAGGATTCGTACATTTTCTTGTATGCACTTTCTCGGCGGGACCGTTTAACAAAACCTGCCCCCTCATTGAGGTATTTAACAATACCTCCACGACTCGCTTCATTAACAGGAGCATAAGGCGAAGTTTGGGTTGAGCCCGGTGAGATAACCTGACTTGCAGCACAACCGGTCAAGAACGCTGTAATTAAAATCCATTTCACGATATTCATAGTTAGTCCCTACAACGCCGCGCTAAATGGTTTATTTTAGATGGCGGCTTTTTTCCAAAAAAGGTGACAGCTAAAATAAATCCACTTTCAGCGCCTTGTTATATTTCTATTGATTAGTGTTGAATGTAACTGAAGCTAACCGCGCCTGAACTGCATCATTTAGCTGCGAAATATCAGACCAAGTTAATGCACCTTCCGGTAACTGATTTTCGTCTATTTCAAGAATGCCATCCAGTAAGTCCTTAACCTTGTTATACATATCTGGCTCTTCTTTAATATGATTTATACAGTTCTCAGGCTTATCACTACCAATGGTTTCGTCAAAATAAGCATCCTCAAAGTTGATTACTGAAGCAACAACTCTGGATTGCTCTGTCATCTGAGCAAGAATTTTTTCATTGTTAGTCCACGCTGGATTCGTCATCGTAAACTGGTCATAAACTATCGCTCCATCGACACTCAAGTCTTTATTTTTTCTTTTGGATTGAACTGTTGGGACATCGGTATCATGTAGCGCGTAGAATTTTTTGCCAAAGTGATTGAGAACTTTCATCATGGATGCAACAGTAACTTTCCCCCTTGCTCTGATTACATTCAGATCATGGTATGAGTTATTACCGGCCTCAAGCTCTTTACTTTTAATGTAGTTAAAAGCTGAATACTCAGTATCACCCTCAACAATTAGAACTCTGCCACCGAAAAAGGCTTCGGAAATATGAGAGTCAAATAAGTTAATCAACTTTAGGTTTTCTTTGTCATCATCATCTAATTGTGCAGATTCAGGCTTGAACAAAGTGGTAGTTTCAATGTTATCGTCTTGAGTTTTATCAACTCTGATAATGGTCGTGTGATCCTTCGTCAGATCAATGAAGCTTGGTGAGTGCGTCGCCACCATAATCTGCCAATTATCATTCTCTGGCAAAGAATAGAGAACATCTCTTGCGATTTCAGTAGCGGAAGGGTGGAGACTAACTTCTGGCTCATCAAGCAACAAAACATGTGCTGTATTAGGGCCGACTGGCTCGTGATGTGCTTTAGCTTTTGGCCCTGCTGCTTTTGCACGAACACCATTATCAGCTAACAATTTTAGTATTGTCCATAATGCTGTTCTTCGACTGCCGCTTCCTTGTTTATCTAGTGGAAACGTCAAACCACCTATTGGTCCCATTTCTATAGAAAACTCATTACCAAGGAGATCAATTTTAATTGGAGCTGAGCTTGTAGGTGCTGATATCTTTAATTCATGACTTGGAAATATTTTGCTTATAATCTCATTCGCACTACCCTCCAGACCCTCGATACTCTCTTGCTGCGTAATTTTAGAGGAGTCCCGCAAAGACTTAAGACTTTCTACAAGAGTCTCATATTTGGTTTTTTCGTCATCATCATTTTCTTTGATACTTTGGATACTATCTTCAAGTAAACTTTTTAGAAGAGATGTTATAGCCTTAGACTGAATTTCTGGATCATCAAAGGTATTGACCCTATGAGGTTTAGGCCTTCTGGCCTTTGCTACATTATTCATTCCCCATGGCATTTTCTCTTGATCACCATCTTGCGCCCATCGACCAAGAGCAAAATTAAAGCCAACCCTTTCAGGCTCTCTATTTGTTCCAGTCCACTTCCATTTTTCTCTAACTAAAAATGTACCGTCAGCTTGATTTGAACACCATTCTTCACCTGGTTTATTGTCTTCGGTTGCAACTGATTGAACTTCAATCTCAGGATAATTATCTACGCTAACTTGTTTGTTATGAAAATCATCTTGTTCCAATTTCAAACAATCGGTCACTGCTTCATATGCCTTTAGGATCGTGCTCTTTCCTGCATTATTTGGGCCGACCAAGACAACAATGTTATCAATATCCAACTCAATAGGCTGGCTTCCAATACATCCGAAATTCTTAATCTTAAGCTTTTTAATACTCGGCACTTGACTCATTAATAATTCCTTTTAAAGCACGTAAGTGGATTTGAAATATCGCCTCAACAACCAGCGCAGCTTTGCTGCGTCCGGCGCCTGAAAGGCGCGTAGTTAATTTACCTGATATATTTTTATTTCTGATATGAATTTAAATCAACTTCTTTGTAGTTACCTCTAATGAAGTCAATTAGGTTCATGTATGCAGCAATAAACTTAGAGTTTTTCTCATTTAATATATCATTCAACTCTGCAACCTTCTCATATGGTAAGTGCTTTCTTTCCATATGAAGGTAAAACCTCTCATCAGCTTGACTAAAATTTGACTGTTGACGACCCTCTACATCGGTAGACCCAGATATTACGTACCACAAGTCGTAATAGCTTCTTATAAATGAATCAAAGTATCCTTGAAGGTTTTGATCATTTAGTGGATATAGGTGAGGATTGTCTTTGCAATGTGCCTCGAACATATCGCCAACACTACAGAGTTCTAGCTTAACCGATGTCGGTAAGTGTTCTACAAAATATCGAAGTCTAGTGAAAGGGACAAAACGCATAAAAATTTTAAGGAAACTTAAGTCATTGTCTCTTTCCTTCGGCGTATCAAAAAGAGAAGCAACTGTTTTTTCATGTTCTGCTTTTATAGATTGAAGCTTTTCAACAGTGTAAAAGTTAGGATTTTGATCAACTTCAGTATGATGATTAGCACAGAGTAGAATTAAGTTATCGTATGAGTTTCTACCACCAGATAGTACCTCATTACCTCTTGCTCCCATTAAACTTTTTGCGATGATATGAGCCATTTCACCAATATGGACATCATTACCGAAAACGTCCATTTTGCAAATACTGCATCTTCCAGCCGCTAGGCCATAGAGTTTTTTAATTTCTGGATTCGAGATGCTCACATTCTGTCCTTAAAATATAACAGTTTAATAGTGTGCCGGCACACTTTGCCGGTTTTGACAAAGTTCCGATTTTACCGTAACTCATTGTTTTAAAAGGGGCATATTCCATTACACGTACAATCCATTCGGTGAAAGTGTGCTCGCACACTATTTCGATTACTGTTGGCACACTAACTTGTAAACCAAGTTTGTAACTTACTGATTTAAGTGGAGTTTAAGCTATCACCCACTGGCAAAGCGTGCAACCCGATTTGTAAAGTGTGCCACAGTTTCTTGCCTTTGTAAAAATATACTGTATATATGAACAGTATATATTTACAATTGGAGGTCACGGATGGCCAAGAGCAAATTCCTCACTGATATACGTCAGTTTATGCGCTTTAATGGGTACAGCCTTCGCGCATAAGATGCGCTCCTACAGGCACGGCTTATCTTTGCTCAACGTTTGGTTTTGCTAACTGTATTTCACCCACAAAAAAACCGGCCGAAGCCGGTTTTTTATTAAACAAATACTGTTGCGTTTAGTGACCAGCAATAAACAAATCAACACCGCGAATAGATACGTCGTCTAAGGTAATACCGCCGATTAAACCATTACCGACATATACGGTTGGCATAACAAGATCGAAAACGTTTTGGCCAGCAGCGCCGCCTTTAAAATCAATTCCTACACCTTCATCAAAAGCGGCAATTGCATAATGGAAGCTGGCTAAGCTTGAACCTGGCGTGTCGTCGATATAGTCACCACCGAGTAAGACGGCATCATATATCTGCACACCCAACATAGAGCTTAAATCGAGATCAAGATCATCAATACCGAAACTAATATCGCCAGTGATGGTTGTGCGATTAACAGGAAGGCCGTTGAACTGCCATTCTTGTTCTGAAATCACGGTTCTGAACTGTCCAAGCGCACCGTAGATATTCATGCTATCAACTAGCACTGCACCTACTTGGTTAGATGCGTTTTTCAACGCTACTTGGTCAACATGAATGTTGAAATCAACAAACTGTTCGCCATTGGCGCCGTTAGAGCCGCCATCAATAACCAAAGCACCTGTGCTGTCTACGTCAATCGCAAAGGTCAGGTTATCAATACGAGAGGTATTGGTAACGGCTTCGCCAAATAGGGTTGTACGGCCTGCACCACCACCTAAGGTAACGCCAGAAACAGATAACGAGCCGCCATCGAATACGTCGTCATCGGTATATTTAATTTCTCCAATGCTTAGATCGAAATCAAGGGTTAGATCCACACCAGCCTGACCAGTGGCATTGGACAACTCAAAGTCAGACGCAGGAACTAGTTCAGCAAAGGCAGAAACAGGTGTTAAAAGCACGAGACAAGATAATAGAGGTAATTTCACTGGCCTTCCTTGATAGTTATTATCGGCTCAGTTTACGGTTGTTAACTATTGTAATCTAGGGTCAGAATGCGCCAGAAACCAAGTTTTTGTATCAAAGCCTTCGCGCATAAGATGCGCTCTTACCTGTACGGCCCAGCTTTGCTAAAAGTTTGGTATTGCTCAACCATATTTCACCCATAAAAAAACCGGCACAAGGCCGGTTTTTTTATTCGTCTGACGTCAGAATTACATGCGTTCCCAAACGGTCGCAATACCCTGACCCAAACCAATACACATAGTGCTCACACCATACTTACCATTGTTCTGTTCTAGAACGTTGATCAGTGTGGTTGAAATACGAGCGCCTGAACAACCCAGTGGGTGACCCAGTGCAATCGCACCACCATGAATGTTAATGCGGTCTTCAGCGATTTCTTTCAGCTTAAGATCTTTAACACATGGTAGAGATTGAGCAGCAAATGCTTCGTTCAATTCCCAGTAGTCGATGTCGGTAGTTTCTAAGCCAGCACGCTTAAGTGCTTTCTTAGTCGCTGGTACTGGGCCGTAACCCATGATTGCAGCGTCAACACCGGCAACAGCCATAGCTACGATACGAGCACGTGGCTTAAGACCAAGTTCCATCGCTTTTTCGTAGCTCATCAGCAACATAGCCGACGCACCATCAGTGATCTGTGAAGAAGTACCCGCAGTAACGGTACCGCTCTTAGGATCGAATGCTGGGCGTAGCTTGCCTAGGCTTTCTGCAGTGGTTTCAGGACGGATAGTTTCGTCTTGAGTCACTAGGATTTCTTTACCGTCTGCATCGTGGCCGAACATAGGAACGATTTCGTTCTTGAACTTGCCTTCGTCAGTCGCTTTTTGCGCTAGACGATGCGAACGTGCTGCGAACTCATCTTGTTGTTGACGAGTAATGCCGTGCATTTTGCCCAACATTTCAGCCGTTAAACCCATCATGTTCGATGCTTTCGCAGAGAACTTAGAGGCTTCTGGGTTGTGGTCGAAACCATGTTGCATGTTTACGTGACCCATGTGCTCAACACCGCCAACAACGAACACATCGCCGTTACCAGTTTGAATTGCTTGAGCAGCAGTATGGATTGCTGACATGGCTGAACCGCACAAACGGTTAACAGTTTGTGCACCCGCTTCTTTAGGTACAACAGTCATCAGACCGATCTGACGTGCAACGTTAAAGCCTTGTTCTAGAGTCTGGTTTACACAGCCCCAGATGATGTCTTCAACGAGCGCCGGGCTTACGCCTGGGTTACGTTCGAACAGTGCGTTGATTACGTTAGCAGAGATAGTTTCCGCGCGAACATTGCGGAATACGCCACCTTTGGATCGACCCATTGGTGAGCGCACTGCATCTACTACTACAACGTCTTTTGGATTGTAAGACATGTGATATTTCTCCTAGTGCGCCTATTAACCGAAGTAGCTTTCGCCGTTCGCAGCCATTTCACGCATACGATCGGTTGGTTTGTACAGATTGCCCAGTTCAGCGTACTTGTCGCATGAAGCAACGAAGTTAGCCATACCTAGAGAATCCATGTAACGGCACGCACCACCACGGAATGGAGGGAAGCCGATACCGAAGATCAAGCCCATATCTGCTTCGGCTGGTGTATCAACGATACCCTCTTCCAAGCAGCGAGCGATTTCGATGCACATTGGGATCATCATGCGCTCGATCAGTTCTTCGTTAGTGAATTCACGGCTTTCTGCAACCACTGGCTTGAGTAGGTCGTAAACGCCAGCGTCAACAGTCTTCTTAGGCTTACCTTTGGCATCAGTTTCATAAACGTAGAAACCTTTACCGTTTTTCTGGCCAAGACGGTTTTCTTCGTACATCACATCCATTGCCGACTTGAAGTCAGCCTTCATGCGATCTGGGAAACCTTCTGCCATCACTTCGTTTGCATGGTGACCAGTGTCGATACCAACAACGTCTAGCAAGTAAGCTGGACCCATTGGGAAACCGAACTTCTCCATCACTTTATCAACAGTTTGGAAGTCAGCACCGTGACGAACCAAGCCTGCGAAACCAGCGAAGTAAGGGAACAATACGCGGTTAACTAAGAAACCAGGGCAATCGTTAACAACGATTGGTGTTTTGCCCATTTTCTTAGCGTATGAAACCACAGTAGCAACGGCTTCTGGAGACGTCTTCGCACCGCGAATGATTTCTACCAATGGCATCATGTGTACAGGGTTAAAGAAGTGCATACCCAAGAAGTTTTCCGGACGCTTCAAATCAGCCGCTAGCAAGTCGATAGAAATCGTTGATGTGTTAGAAGCGATAATGGTTTCTGGACGAACTTGGTCTTCCAGGTCAGCTAATACCATTTTCTTAACTTTTGGATTTTCAACAACGGCTTCTACCACTGTATCAACGTCGCCGAAATCACCGTAAGTCAGGGTAGGACGGATGCGGTTTAACGCTTCGCCCATTTGCAGTGGCTTCATTTTGTTCTTTTCTACACGCTTGGCTAGAAGCTTGTTTGCTTCGTTCAAGCCTAATTCCAGACCCGCTTCTGCGATGTCTTTCATCATGATTGGCGTGCCTTTTAGCGCTGACTGGAATGCGATACCGCCACCCATGATGCCTGCACCCAAAACGGCTGCCTTGTTGGTAGGCTTAGCGGCTTTGTCATAATCTTTGGCTTTTTTCTTCAACAACTGATCGTTCATGAACAAACCGATCAAGGCGTTGCTTTCTGATGTTTTAGCCAGTTGAGCAAAACCTTTAGCTTCTACTTCTAGCGCTTTGTCACGACCAAAGTTTGCCGCTTTCTGCATAGATTTAATGGCAACGATTGGCGCTGGGTAGTGACCTTTGGTCTGACCCGCTACGAAACCTTTGGCCGTTTCAAAAACCATCATTTGCTCTAGTGTGTCGAGCTTCAACTTAGATGTTTTCTCTTCACGACGAGCTTGCCAGTTGATTTCACCTGCAATCGCAGATTGCAACATAGCAATAGATACTTCTTTCAGCTTGTCGGCAGTAACAACAGAATCAACAGCACCGTCTTTTAGTGCTTTTTCTGGCTTGTTCTCTGCGCCCATGCAGATCCATTCGATGGCATTGTCTGCGCCGATAACGCGTGGCAGGCGAACAGTACCGCCGAAGCCTGGCATTAAGCCTAACTTAACTTCTGGCAAGCCCACCTTGGCTTTGTCAGACATAACACGTAGGTCCGTTGACAAACACATTTCAAAACCGCCACCCAAGGCGATGCCGTTAATGGCAGCTAGGGTTGGAACTGGCAGATCTTCAATGGCGCAAAAGATTTTGTTAGCTTCAAGGCACCAAGCTGCGATTTCTTCTTCGCTTTGCTTGAACGCTTCACCGAATTCGGTGATGTCCGCACCGACAATAAAAACGTCTTTGCCAGAAGTAACAAGAACGCCTTTAACGTCGCTATTGCCTTGGATTGCTGCTACTGATGCCTTCAGGTCTTCTAGGGTTACACGGTTAAACTTGTTAACTGAGTCGCCTTGCAGATCGAATTTCAATTCGGCGATGCCGCCTTCGATCACAGTTACCGTGATGGCTTTACCTTCGTAAATCATCAACTGATCTCCACATGGTGGTTAGCTATTGATTGGCCTGCTTATGCGAGCCAACAGTTTGCCGGTTGGTGAAACAACGGCTTTTGGTGTTCAGAAATCGAACAATTCATACAAGCGTTTGAATACGAACGCACACCTTCTTAGAAAGCGGCCTGAAAGTCAAGACGCGCTCAATAAATAGCCACCTTAGCCAACTCTATCACAAATGCCACAACTCATTTTGCAAATGGCGCTTAGCACTCGCAATAACAGTTTTTTTCATCTATTTTGTTATGTATTGTAATACTCGATGTTGAGAAGGCGGTAAATTTCATACACTCAGTCAGTGCACGAACTGACATCATTAAAATAATAAGTAGATACCTATGAATAAAACAATAACGAGCGTTTTTTGCGCTTTAGCCATTCTACTATTCAGTCCGCTACTGCGAGCAGATCCACAAGCAGTTCTCGCGGAAATGCAAACCATGCGTTTGGCCGTAACCAACGCGGTGACGAGTTTTTATATGTTCTCCGGACTTGATGCCGACAGTAAATATGCGCAACGAATTGACGCCAACATTGATCGTTTTGAGACATCGCTAGAGCAAATTAGCCTGCAATCTAAAGCCATCGGCTTGGAAGACGAGGTGCTGACCATCAAAAACGACTGGGCAGAATTTAATCAACTAATGAACATTAACCGCTCGGATATGCTGAATATTGGCTATCCCAATGTGCGTCTAGTGGACGACATGGGCCGAAAAGCATTCGCGCTGGTAAACTTTATATCCAGCTCATATGAAAAACTAGCCTCTACTAGCGATATGGCACCATCAGCCATCGTTCAACAAGCCCGCAACATGGCACTGCTGATGGAAGAGATCACGTCACAATACGCTGCCCGAGGAACCAGTATTTCAGGAGTAGTCTTCGTAGGTGTTCAAAAACAAACACTCTCCGAAATGGCGGATAAATTTCAGTCCGATTATCTGGCTCTAGCAGAGATGGCAAAAGATAAAAGAAGTCAGGTGATTCTCGATAGCATTGGCAGTAAATGGGCATTTATGGAACGCTCTATTCGCAATTACAACGAAAATAGCGTGCCTTTTTTAGTGGTGAGCTATAACGATCGAATCGTTGGTCACCTGCAAGAGCTGGATGATCTATATCACTAACAGTGATGACTCTAAGCCCAATAAGCCCTCCAATCGAGGGCTTTTTATTGTCTAACGTAACGTGTTTGAGCAGCTCACTCCGACACAAAAGCTTTTAAAAATCGCTCGTATGACTCTGCCGTTGCGGCTTTATGTTCTGCCGTCATTATGGTTGCGCGATTTTCGAACACCTCCATCATGATGATGTCGTCGTTTAAGGTTGCGATCTTTTCGCACAGCAATGCAGCCTCCGCCGCTGTGCCCTTGTCATGCCAAGCTAAGCCCTCAGGCAAACCTTCACGATCCCATGCGGTTTGCCCCACCACGCGAAAACGCAATTTTCCTGCTTGCTGACGACCCGGTCTTACATAGGTAAAGCTGGTTCCCCAAACCTCGTCTCGTACACCGTTCTTGGCCGACTCTGGCTTAAACTTAAATTGGCGCACATGTAGCCCACGTTTGATCGCATCGAGACGCAACGCGGCAAGGCGAGTATCTCGAGGACTAGGCTTCATCCAGTAAACAGAACCGAATACGACAAGAACGACGAGAATGACAACAGGCCACATCATTCTGTCATTGCTTCTAATTCTAACCAACGCTCTTCAAAAGCCTCTATCGCTGCTTCCGCATCAACCAAAGCGGCCAAGGTTTTTTGAATGGTTTCTGGATCACTGTTATAGAAGTCGGCAGCGCTTGATTTAGCCGCTAACTCATCACGCTTCGCTTCCGCTTTGGCAATATCCTGTGGCAGATTGTCGAGTTCACGTTGCAATTTATACGATAACTTTTTGCGCTCGGCTGCGGCTTGTGGAGCACTAACCGCCTCGGCTTTCTTTGGATTCGGTTTGGCCGAGGCTGCGTGTTTAGCGGCTTTATTTTGCTCCTCCACAGGCTGATTTTTTAACCAATTCTGCCAGTCAGAATAACCACCGACATGCTCTTCAATTTGACCATTCTCACCAAAAGCCCAGATGTGCGTCACCACGCTATCAAGAAATGCACGGTCATGACTCACCAACAGCAAAGTACCTTGATATTCCAACAAACGCTCTTCTAGTAGTTCTAACGTTTCAACATCAAGATCGTTGGTTGGTTCATCCATAACCAATAAATTGCAGGGTTTAAGAAATAGCTTCGCCAACAAGACACGGTTGCGTTCACCACCCGAGAGGGCTTTAACTGGCGTACGCGCACGCGCGCCAGAGAAAAGAAAGTCGCCGAGATAACCAATAATGTGGCGGCTCTGGCCATTCACTTCCACTTGATCGCGCCCGTCGGATACGTTATCCGCAATCGAACGATCACCATCCAATTGGTGACGCGACTGATCGAAATAAGACACTTCTAATTTCGTCCCCAAGCGAATACTGCCGCTCTGTGGCTCTAAGTTCCCCAGTAGCAGTTTTAACAGTGTACTTTTACCCACACCGTTCGGGCCGACCAAACCAATGCGATCGCCACGCATCACTTTGGCAGAAAAGTGATTCACTTGCTGGATATCTTTCCATGCATAACTGATGTCATCAATTTCAAAGACTTGCTTACCGGATGACTCGGCCGCACTCATACTGATATTGGCGGTACCCACCTGATTGCGACGAGCAGAACGCTCATTACGCATTTCTTTAAGACGTAACACTCGTCCTTCGTTACGAGTACGACGAGCTTTTACGCCTTGGCGAATCCATTTCTCTTCTTCAGCTAAACGCTTATCGAATAGAGCATTTTGCGTCTCTTCTTCCTCAAGGCGTTTTTCACGATACTCTATGAAGCTACGGTAATCGCCATCCCAGCTATAAATATGGCCGCGATCAAGATCAATGATACGAGTCGCTAATGCTTGTACGAACGCCCTATCATGGCTAATAAATACCAAGGCACCATTGAATTGCTTGAGCTGCTCTTCTAACCATTCAATCGTCGGCACATCCATATGGTTGGTCGGCTCGTCGAGAATCAGCACATCAGGCTCAGTAACCAAGGCCCGGGCTAACATGACGCGACGCTGCCAACCCCCTGATAGTTCGTTGAAGCGAGCTTGTTCTGGTAGGTTCAGTTTTTGAATAATAGCATCAACCCTTTGCTGCAAACGCCAGCCATCATTAGCCTCAATCTCGGTTTGCAATCGCTCTAGGCGATTCATATTGGTGTCCATACCTTTAGCAATTTCTTCGTGATATTCGGCAATGACTTTACCGACATCGCCTAAGCCTTGAGCCACCACATCATAAACAGCAATGTCTTCTGCTTTTGGCAACTCTTGCTGCAACGTGGCTGTGCGCAACATGTCGCGATGCTGAACACGCCCATCGTCGGGGGTTATTTCGCGAGTAAGCACTTTTAATAACGTCGACTTACCCTCACCGTTACGGCCAACGATACACACTCGTTCACCAGAATGAATATCGAGATCAACCTTGTTTAGCAGAACGTGGTCACCAAACGCTAACTCCACCTGCAACAGACGCACTAACACCATGAAACTATTCACTTCGCGGGAAAAACGTCATGTTAACAGCACAAAGCCTTAATAAGGAGATGTTCCAGAATTCAGCCAACAAAATTGGCGCAAAATTCGCCGATTTAGCCTCTATGATCAAGCCTAAACAGTCGGTAGTATCCGATAACGATTTTGTTAGGTGATTATTGATACTCGCCTAACGTCAAGTATCTGCCTGGAATAACAATAATGCCGATTCAAATTAACCGTTCTCATGCTATCGCTCTTCTCATTGTACTTTTACTGATCGTTTGGGTTGCATCCGGCGATGCTACCGAACCAGACGTAACAGACCGCCCTCTTAACAATCAAGAGAGTTCGTTTAAAGTTGGTTATGAAGTATTCGTTCCTACTCAAAAGGCCAGTAGCGTAAGAATTTCAGCTCATGTTAGTGCTAATCGAAGTATCGATGTCGTGGCCGAAATTAACGGCAAAGTGACTGCCCTACCGCTAAAGCGTGGCGCTCTTGTGAATAAGGGCGATACTATTCTCGAAATTGATCAGCGCGATTTTCCGGCTAAATTGAAGCAAGCAAAAGCGCGCTTAGAGCAACGCCAATTAGAAACCGCTAGTGTGCGTAACCTATACCAACGCGGTCTCACCAATCAGTCGGCCATTGCCTCTGCCGAAGCCGAACTGGCTGAAGCCGAAGCCATTGTCACCCGGGCACGCCTCGACCTAGAAGCCACTCGTATAAAAGCGCCATATTCTGGGGTATATGATCAACGTTTCATTGAGCTGGGTGAATACGTATCCATAGGCCAAGCTCTAGTGCGAGTAATCGATAATACCACCATGCTGGTAAAAGGCTCGGTTTCTGAAAACAATATCCATCAAATACGTCAAGGAAGTTCGGCTTACGCCATCCTTCCCGATGAAAACCGACTTGATGGCAGCATTCGTTTTATAGCCAGCTCAGCTGATGTAAAAACCCGCACCTACGCCATTGAGATGGAAGTCAAAAATGCTACCGTGCCATTATTTGATGGTCAAACGGCAACCTTGTTTGTGCCCCAAGGGTTGGTCGATGCTTACTTTGTCTCCCCCTCCCTGCTGATCATTACTGATAACGGCGGCCTAGGGCTAAAGGTCATAACGACTGACAACATAGTGGCCGTAGTGCCTGTCAGTATTCTATCGGCGGAAATTAATGGAATTTGGGTTCAAGGCCCATCCGGTCCTCAACGTATCATTACCGTAGGCCAAGGCTTCGTAAAAGTAGGTGAGCATGTAAATACCGTTCGGCTAAATGATAACGAGGCAAACCAATCATGATGACATTGATCCGCGCAGCCGTTGATCGCCATCGTACGGTCATCATGCTCTTCGTATTGACGTTAATTGCCGGTACTATGACGCTGTATCAAATCCCAAAGGAAAGTGCACCTGACGTTACCATTCCACAGGTATATGTCTCGGTAATACACGATGGCATATCGCCAGATGATGCCGATACTTTGTTGTACGAGCCACTTGAAACTCAACTTCAAGGGTTAGATGGGCTGAAAGAAATGATCTCGACCGCGAGTTTTGGCCACCTTTCTATTCAGCTTGATTTTTACAGCAATGTGGATATCGACAAAGCTCTGGAAGACGTCCGCAACAAAGTCAATGACGCCGTTGGCGAACTCCCAGTCGACAGCAAAGAGCCGGTTGTTCGAGAAATTAACGTCGCATTATTTCCAGTTATGGTTGTCACTCTGTCTGGTGCTGTCGATGAAAATATACTTTACAACGCTGCCGATGCATTAAAAGACAAAATTGAAGCATTACCTGGTGTACTAGAAGTCAATATTCAAGGTAAGCGCGAACAAATCGCCGAGCTTATTGTTGACCCAGCGCGCATGGATAACCATGGATTATCACTATCGGAAGTTGGCCAATTATTAAATAACAACAGTTTACTTGTGGCTTCTGAAGACCTCGACAGTGAGGCCGGTCGCTTTGGGATTAAAATTCCGGGACGCATAGATGATATCGAAGGATTAATGCGCCTACCGGTGAAAGTAACCGACGATCATGTCGTGTTATTTCAAGATATTGCCGTTGGCCGTTTATCGTTTAAAGATAAAACCTCTGCGGCACGGGTTAACGGTGTTCAGGCTGTAACACTCGATATTAAAAAACGCATTGGTGCCAACATCATCGAAACCTTAGATGAAGTTCGCGCGATCACAGCTGAGGCCCAAAAAATACTGCCGGAGGGTATGACCATCGGCATTATTCAAGATGAATCAAAGCAAATTCGAACCATGCTAAATGATCTCTTTAATAGCGTAATGGTTGCCACTCTTTTGGTGTTTATTTTGATCCTTGGCAGCTTAGGAATTCGTAGCTCACTGCTAGTTGGCCTAGCTATTCCTGGAGCCTTTTTAATGGGCATTATGGCGCTAGCGGCCATGGGACATACACTTAATATGGTGGTGCTTTTTGCCTTGATTTTATCGGTTGGTATGCTGGTCGATAACGCCATTGTCGTGGTCGAATATGCCGACCGCCGACTTGCCGAGGGTGCCAGCGCAAAAGATGCCTTTACCGAAGCAGCAAGCCGCATGGCGTGGCCAATTATCGCCTCAACCGCGACCACATTAGCTGTATTTTTACCGCTATTATTCTGGCCTGGTATTATGGGCGGCTTTATGAAGTTCTTACCGCTGACCTTATTATTTACCTTAACCGGCTCACTTATCATGGCCTTGATTGTGATGCCCGCTATCGGTAAAACGCTTGGTTCAACAAAGCACCATAACGACGATTCGTTAGACAGTATTATTGCGGCAGAACAAGGGGATTTTGGTAAATTAAAAGGCTTCTCTGGTGGCTATGTTCGTATTCTTTCCAAAGCCCTAAAAGCACCGGCTTTGACAACCTTAATTGTTCTCTCCTTTATATTTGGCTCCTTTTTTATCTACAGCATTTTTGGACACGGTTCCGAGTTCTTCCCAGACGTCGACGCGGACGTCGCCATGGTGGATGTTCGTGCTCGCGGCAACCTGTCTATTGCCGAGCGCGAAGCACTGGTACGCGATGTCGAAAATCAAATTTTTGATATGGCAGAAATCGATGCCATCTATACCTCGGTATTTGCCCGCGCACCTAAAGGTGGAATGGAAACTTCTCCGCCAGATCTCATTGGCCGCATTCAGCTTGAGTTAATTGATTGGCAGTCACGCCGTCCTGCCGAAGAAATACTAAAGGAAATTGAACAAAGAACAGCCCATATTCCGGGTTTGATTATCGAAACACGTAAAAAAGAAGGCGGCCCTGCCGGTGGAGCACCGATTCAGCTGCAATTAAGCAGCAACACAGAAACGAATCTTCTGCCCATGGTGGAAAAAGTTCGTAACATACTAGAAGCCGACCCAGACCTTAAAGACGTGCGTGACGACCGCCCACTTCAAGGCGTGGAGTGGCGAATTGACATTGATCGCGAAAAAGCGGTGCGCTACGGCGCTAGTGTTGCAGAAATCGGATCCTTGATACGTATGGTGACCGGTGGCCAGCTCATTACTAAGTTTCAGCCGGACTATGCCGATGAAGAACTCGATATTATGCTACGTTACCCTGGTTCGAAGCGCACCATAGATTTATTCACTGACCTAAATATTCATACCAATAAGGGCCTAGTGCCAATCAGTCAGTTTGTTAAGCGCACACCTATTGAGCGCACTGGTGACATAGTGCGAGTAGATGGCAAGCGACGCTATCTAATTACCGCCAATGTCAAAGACGGTGTTAACGCCAACGCTAAAATTGCTGAACTCGGCAAACAAGCGAAAGAGATAGACTGGCAAGCGGCAGGCGTAGAGCCTAAATTTCGCGGCGACTCAGAAGAACAAGCTGAAACCGGTATATTTCTTGTGAGTGCTTTTGCTATCGCTATTTTTATGATGGTGACAATTCTGGTCACGCAATTTAATAGTTTCTATCAAGCAGGCCTCATTATGAGTGCCATTATATTGTCGATTGCCGGTGTACTGATGGGCTTATTAATTCGCGGCGAGCCATTCGGCATCGTCATGAGTGGTGTTGGTGTCATTTCGTTAGCTGGGATTGTGGTCAATAATAATATTATTCTTATTGATACCTACAACCAGTTAAAAAACACAGGCCTTACTGCCTTTGACGCCGCACTGCGCACCGGTGCTATTCGCTTGCGCCCAGTATTACTAACGGCCGTTACCACTGTCGTTGGCTTAATGCCTATGGTACTGCAATGGAACATCGACCTAATCCATCAAGAATTCAGTATTGGAGCACCATCTTCACAGTGGTGGACGCAACTATCGACTGCGATTGCTGGCGGCTTAACCTTTGCTACCGTGCTCACACTTATATTAACGCCTGCTTTGCTCGTATGGCGAGATAGAGAGAACTCAGAATCCACCAAGAACTAGGAACGCCTTCTTATTCCCTCTAACGAAAATGCTGTGCTCAAAATTCACGCAACCTACTGAAAAAAGTAAGAAAAGTGAGAAATAGCATTTGACATAGAATCCGACACGAGTAGAATGCCCACTCGCTTTAGGACGAGGGTGATTAGCTCAGCTGGGAGAGCATCTGCCTTACAAGCAG
>AZIK01000768.1_pt1 | contig 30565 bp, 30 predicted proteins | sample 359131 | NCBI WGS metagenome assembly AZIK01 (sample SAMN02429715, study PRJNA222663) | marine sediment metagenome | biome: Sediment sample; isolation source: enrichment culture of sample MGS-ANC(AMM) from oil contaminated site at the... | place: Italy: Ancona | collected 2012-02-14 | depth 6 m m | reverse complement strand
CGCCGTGAAAGGGCGGTGTCCTAGGCCTCTAGACGATGGGGACGTCTTAATCAAAGAGCGCGCATTCTATTTTCGTATCTGCGAGTCGTCAAGCCCTGCAACGTAAAATTTTCGGTCTACACTAAATTCAGACGTTCTGTTTAATGCTCTTGGTTACGTTTCAATCAGAGCAACACAGTAGGTGAATCTCAATCAGCCCCCACAGGGACAGGAATACGACGTCATGAGCACCAGTTTGCTAATTGCTATTACCATAGTCACAGCTTTTGCCGCACTTGCCGCTCTGACGTTCAATCGATGGCTAGAACAGCGCCGTCTGGAACGCCTAAGACAGGCTGTATTGCATAGCGACAATATGAACAAGGCTTGTTTATACGGCGAAGAGTTGAGTAAATGGCTAAGCCCAGAAGCATTGCAGTTCATCGCTCGGGTAATTCAATACCACCAAAAACAAATCCAATTACTCGGGATTCCACCCAATGCCCGCACAAAACGCGCCGCCGCTATGGCCGAAGAATGGCAGAATACCCCTCCTCCACCGCTACACCATCCAATGCCAAAAGACCTAAAAAAAGCGCAGGCATTACGTCAATCCATCATATCTTTGTTAGAACTAGTCAAAGAGGCCTACGCAAATCGCATTGTCGAAACCGATCTCGCGCGCCAAGTTATCAAAGAAGGACGTATGCTAAACACACGTATCTGCATTGGTGTGTATCAGGCTCGCGCTCAGAATGCGCTAAAACAAAACAACACCAATCAAGCGATTCATTTTTTAAAACGTGCTGAAACCGCACTCCAAACCCTAGGAGAACTCCCACACGATCTGCAGGAGTTAATGAATGCACTATCAGAAGAGATAACCAACTTAGAGCAACTACGCCATGAAGCACACACCAGTTCGCGTCTATCCGAAGAGGCAGAAGAATTAGCCGAGGCTGACGAGGCGTGGAAAAAGAAGAATTACGACTGATTCTTCGCCTTATGCCAGCGTGCTATCCAACCCCAAAGGTGATCCCTCAAAGAGGCTGCTTCATCAATAGAAACTCCTGCTTGGCACATCAAGTTACTCGGTACCGTTGCCGCTAGATCACGCCGCAATCTTCCTTGTTCTGTCAGGCCGACAAGCACAATACGTTCATCATCATTTGAGCGCTGGCGAACAATAGAACCTGATAGCTCCATACGTTTAAGCAACGGCGTCACTGTGCCTGTATCTAGCATGAGTTCATCACAAATATCCCCCACTTTTAACCACTGCTGGTCATTTTCCATGGCCTCCCATAGCACCAACATGACCAAATATTGAGGATAGGTTAGGCCAAGCACCTTTAATAGCGGATGATAAGCTTGGGTTATTTGTCGCGCGACAGTGTAGGCAGCGAAACAGGTTTGATTCGACAGATACAATTGAGGATATTTTTTAATCGACATTATGCTTGAGCCAATTCAGTTTCTATATCAGTCAATAATTCCTCTGGCTTAGTAGCTGAAGCATAACGACGCACGACGTCACCTTTGCGATTAATTAAAAACTTTGTGAAGTTCCATTTAATCGCCTTCGTACCCATCAATCCAGGAGCGGCTTTTTTTAACTCACGGTATAGCGGAGCGGCATTGTCACCATTAACTTCAATTTTGCTAAACACAGGAAAAGAAACACCGTAATTTTTTTGGCAAAAAGCGCCAATTTCGGCCTCACTCCCTGGCTCTTGCTTACCGAATTGGTTACACGGAAAACCAAGAATAACTAAGCCCTTGTCTTTATAAGCGTTATACATGCTTTCAAGCTCCTCATATTGATAAGTAAATCCGCATTTACTCGCAGTATTTACCACCAATACAACCTTGCCAGCGTATGCCGATAAATCCTGCTCAGTGCCGTTTAGTAAGGGCATAGTGTGATTTAAAACTGTCATTCCAATTACTCCCAACGACCAATGTAACCCTAAGCTGCATCCATACCGAGAGCAACTATATTGCATACAATATATATAAACAATCCGTAATAATCTCAATATTCAGCATTGCAAAACGCTAACTATTCTTTTTCTAAAGCCTTTTCGAAGGTTAAAGATGCCGAATTAATACAGTACCTTAATCCCGTTGGAGCAGGACCATCAGTAAACACATGACCTAAATGCGCATCACAGTGTTTACAAGTCACCTCAGTACGTACCATAAAATGGCTCGTATCCGCCCGCTCCTCAATAACATCAGCAGTAACAGGCGAACTGAAACTTGGCCAACCGCATCCTGAATCAAACTTACTAGCGGATAAAAATAAAGGTTCGCCGCAACAGACACAGCAATAGCTGCCCTCATCTTTACTATCATAGTATTGCCCAGTGAACGGTCTCTCTGTTCCAGCCTCTCGAGTAACGCGATAGGATTCAGGAGATAGCGTCTTGCGCCATTCTTCGGCTGATTTAACAAGCTTTTTCATAGGTGTTCCCACTTTCGAAGCGCACGGGGTCGGAGTATGATGCCTCCTTTTCTTTTCGATGCAACACAGGCAGATCGAGTTCCATGCAGGAAATATTAAAATCCAACAAACTGGCTAACGTTTTCTACGACCTACGTGGACCTGTACTACAGGCGGCCAAACGCATGGAAGAAGAAGGTCATCGGATTCTTAAGCTTAACATTGGCAATCCAAAACCGTTCGGACTCGACGCGCCAGAAGAAATCATTCAGGACGTTATATACAACCTCCCTGATTCTGAAGGCTATTGCGACTCAAAGGGTTTATTTTCGGCCCGTAAAGCCATCATGCAATACGCCCAGCAAAAGCATATTGCCAACGTCACCATTGAAGACATCATCATAGGCAACGGCGTTAGCGAGCTGATCGTAATGTGTATGCAAGGCCTACTGAATAACGGTGATGAAGTCTTAGTACCCGCGCCAGATTACCCGCTATGGACAGGTGCCATCAGCCTAGCCGGTGGACGTGCGGTTCATTATATCTGTGATGAGCAATCAGACTGGTATCCAGACTTAGCCGATATGCGCAGTAAAATTACTGATAGAACACGCGCCATGGTGTTAATCAATCCGAACAACCCTACCGGCGCTGTTTATCCTGATGCGTTATTGCTTGAGATGTTAGAAATTGCACGCGAGCACAACCTCATTGTTTTCTCGGATGAAATTTACGACAAAATATTATTTGATGGTGCGACGCATACATCAACCGGCGCTCTCGCCGACGATTTATTGATGATTACCTTCAACGGGTTATCGAAAAATTATCGCTTAGCAGGCTTCCGCTCTGGTTGGATGATTATCAGCGGTGCTAAGCACAAGGCTAAAGACTACATCGAAGGTCTGGAAATGCTTGCAAGCATGCGCCTGTGTGCCAACGTTCCAGCGCAACATGCCATCCAAACCGCTCTCGGTGGCTATCAGAGCATTGATGATTTGGTCGCCCCGACTGGTCGTATTTGCCAGCAGCGCGATATCGCTTATGACATGCTCAACGATATTCCTGGCATTAGCTGCGTTAAGCCTAGAGGAGCCTTGTACTGCTTCCCGAAAATGGACGCGAAACGCTTTAACATTCGCAACGACGAACACATGGTGTTGGACTTGCTTGAACAACAGAAAATCCTGATTGTTCATGGTACGGCGTTTAACTGGCCAGCCCCAGATCATTTCCGCGTGGTATTTTTACCTCGCCCAGAAGACTTGAGCAATGCGCTGAGTAAAACCAAGCATTTCTTCGAGAGCTACAAACAGCTTTAAGCGGCTGTTTGTAATGCCATGTTAGACGTTCATATCGACGAGTCGTAACAGACGACTACTTCGTACGAACATCAAAACCTGCGGCAGTTAACACATCCATCAAGTCATGCGCTCGCGCTGGAACTCCAACTCGTAAAGTTGGTGTATCACGACGCAGTGGATACTCTTTACGTAAGCGATCAAATGTCTCGCGTAAATTCTTAGATCGACGCATCGCTGATCGCAACACGCCATCATCCACACGAATTTCATAAGCAGCCCGAATCGCGGTGCGTAAAGCCTGATGAACCGGCGCTTGCTCGGTAAAGTTAACGCGTTTAATTCCGGGTTCTGGTAAAAACTGCGCCAATTTACAGCGGATAGGTAAGCCAAAGAATTCACAAACACCGTGATATACCATCTCAGTACCGCGCATCTTGCCATCCAACGAGTATCCCGCAATATGGGGAGTACCTAGCCAGCAATAATCTAACAGCTCAGTATTTATCTCGGGTTCACCTTCCCAAACATCCAAGATTGCAGAGAAGTCGTCGTTTGCTTTCAAGTGTTCTAACAAGGCCGCATTATCGACAACCGCCCCACGAGCTGCGTTAATCAAACAAGCATCCGGTTTCATCTTGGCGAGGGTTTCAGCGTTCAGCATGTGCCAAGTAGGATGGTCACCGCTTTTCGTCATGGGCGTATGGAATGTCACGACATCCGCACTTAGAGCTTCTTCAAAGGAGGACAAAACTCCCACGTCTTCCGGATCTTTAAATGGATCAACGCCAATCACCTCAACGTCCATCTCTTCTAGCCTATTGCGCAACAGCAATCCGACATTGCCCAGCCCAACAATACCAACTGATAATTCAGTAAAGGCAATACCGCGGCTATCAACAAGAACGCTCAGTGCACTCAACACATAATCGACCACAGCTTGGGCATTGCACCCCGGCGCGCTACGAAAACCAATGCCTGCTTTTTCTAAATAATCGAGATCAATATGATCTGTACCAATCGTCGCAGTACCAACAAACTTCACCTTACTGCCTGCCAACAGCTGCTCATTCACCTGAGTAACGGAACGAACGATAAGGATATCGGCATCCGCTACATCAGCAGCCGTCATAGTTCGGCCTGGCACTCGAACGATATCTCCAAATTCTGAGAAAAACTGATCAAGTAATGGGATATTTTCGTCGGCAACGATTTGCACTGGGTAACACTCTATTCAGTAAGGAATCGGCATTGTGGCAATAGCTCGCGTCAAACACAATGATCACGAGCTAAAGCATCTTTAAGCGACGCGAGTAATCGTTACCGATACACCATTAAGGGCCGCATTTCCGGTCAACTCATCCAAATAATGATCATCAGTTAAACGATTAGTATTCACCCCACCCGCTTGTCGCGCTTGAGCCAGTTGCACGCCATCTTCATCATGACCCCAACCGTGCGGCAAGCTCACAACACCCAACATCATCGAATCACAAGGCTCAGCTTGCACTGTGAGCGTCGCCACCCTCGACGTCACCTTAACCGTGTCCCCTTCTGCAATACCTAAACGTTCGGCGTCGACAGGGTTGAGTAACAACCGATCACGTCTTGGCCCTTTGATTAAACGACGGCTGTTATGTAGCCAAGAGTTGTTACTGCGCACGTGGCGGCGACCAATTAACAGTGAATCGTCACTTTGTGGCGCTAACAATGCTGTACGCAAACGCTGAAGCTCATCGACAAAAACCTTAGGAGTTAGCGATAACTTCTTGTTTTTAGTAAATAAGCGATTCGGCATGGAAGACTCCAACGCACCAAGATCTAAACCTTCTGGCGTTTCAATCAAGGTTTTTAATGCCAACTGATACGGTCCTCGTTTAAGCAAGGCCTTAAGAATACCCACTGGCTTAAGCCAGTTCATAACGGCATAGGTCAGAGAGGTTTGGAGTCGAGTCTTTAGAGAACCGCGATTCAAACGCTTAGCCAAACCTAACAAGATTTCCCAATCTTCTTTACCGCCCTTTGGTTTATCGAACAAAGCAGGCGCATATTTCGCCACATTACGCACCGCAAACGTATTGAAAATCAGATCATAATGATCACGCTCTAACGGGCCACAAGGGGGAAGAATTAGATCGGCGTGACGAGTCGTTTCATTGATGAAATAGTCTATCGACACCATAAAATCGAGAGATTCAAAGGCACGGTTAAGCTGATCACTGTTTGGCGTTGAGATGATTGGATTGCCTGCGACCGTCAGCATGCCACGTATCTGCCCTTGCCCCTCAGTAAGAATTTCTTCCGCCATTGCAGCGACAGGAAATTCTCCGCCAAATTCAGGCAATTTTCGAACACGACTACGATATTTATCAAAATGTCCGCGACCGCCACGAGCCGCCAAAATAGCCGGTAAATCAATTGCTGGCTTAGTAAACATAACGCCACCAGGGCGATCAAAATTGCCACTGACGATATTCAATACGTTCACCAACCACTGACATAAACCGCCGTACTGCTGCACGGATAAGCCCATTCGGGCATAACAGACGGCCGACGGGGCTGCTAACCACTGCTTCGCTAACTGACGAATATTACTTTCATCAATGCCGGTCGCCTTGGCGGCGATATCGGGAGTGAATTCCGCGCACAAACTTGCAAGATCAATACTGTCAACATAGTCCGGTAACGTTGGCAATTCATCGCGCTGTTCGTTGATCCAAATATTTAAAATCGCCAACAACAAAACCAGATCTTGCCCTGGACGAATAAACCAGTGCTCATCCGCTACCTTGGCTGTTTCGGTGCGACGCGGATCAATCACCAACACTCTACCACCGCGTTTTTGTATGGCGCGGATACGCCCCCGAAAATCTGGTGCTGTCATCAGGCTACCATTCGACGCCAACGGATTCGCACCCATAATGATCATGAAGTCGGTTCGATCAATATCCGGAATCGGCAACAAAAGTTGATGGCCAAGCATATGCAAGCTCGCCATATGATGCGGAAGCTGATCTACGGATGTAGCAGAAAACTTATTTTTTGAACCCAAAGCCCTGAGCAACAAAGGTCCAAACAACAAATTGCCATAGTTATGAACGTTAGGGTTGCCTAGATAAGAACCAATAGCATCTTTGCCATGCTTAGCTTGAATCTCAGCAAACCGTTTGGCGGCAATGTCCAGCGCTTGCGTCCAGCCTATCGGTTGCCAACCAGACTCGGTTTTCAACATTGGCGTCGTTACTCTGTCCGGATCTTCATGCAGATCTTGCAGCGCCGTCGCTTTAGGGCAGATGTAACCTTGACTAAAAGGGTCGTCTTTATCTCCCTTAATTGACAGTATCTCTTCCGTTGCAGGATTAAATTCAATTTCAATACCGCAGGTGGCCTCGCACAGGCTGCAGGTGCGTTTATGCGTCTGAATAGTCATGCTGTCGTCCTAGCTGCTGATCGCCGGCAGAGACCGGGATTATTGTTTTTACTGACTATACAGACTACTCAATGGCTCGGAGCAGGCCATTTATGCCAAATTCCGGACAACAAAATTCAAGACAGCCAGGGCGTACCACAAGAGGCGCAACTAAGCCGTACCTCCCCGGCTAATACACGCCCAAAGACAGCAAAAACAAACAGCAGAAAGCCCCTGATAATCATGTCAGCCGCAGCCGAATGCTCAGATAAGCCGGAGAAATATTAGACCTGACACTCATTATTTTTATGAATGATGCACATCAAGGGGACTAATGCGCCTGACGCCATTATTGCTGTATACTGCATGCTATCTTAAAAAAGGTAGATCCCTGCATAGGCTGATCGTCTGTTCAGAAAACTACCTTCATACTTAATGGTACTTAGTCAGAACGAAACACTATCCCTCGTTGCTGACTAAAGTGCCCATACGTTGCTACTGAGGCTTTGAGAGGGTCGCTAATGAGTCTGTATTCAGAATATCTGGAAGAAATTGAGGTTCGTAAAAAGGATCTGGGTTTACACCCAAAACCAATCGATAGCGAAGAACTGCTATCTGAAATCATTGCCCAAATTAAAGACACCGGCAATGAGCACCGCGAAGCTTCTCTTAACTTCTTTATCTACAACACTCTGCCTGGTACTACCCCTGCAGCGGTTGTTAAAGCTAAATTTCTAAAAGAGATCGTTCTTGGTCAAGAAAAAGTAGAAGAAATCTCTGCTGAATTCGCACTAGAGCAACTGTCTCACATGAAAGGCGGCCCTTCTGTTGAAGCGCTACTCGACATCGCCCTGTCTGACGACGCGAACGCAAAAGCCGCTGGTGAAGTACTTAAATCTCAAGTATTCCTATACGATGCTGACTATGCGCGCCTATCTGCTGCATTTAAAGCAGGCAACGCCATTGCGAAAGATCTTCTAGAAAGCTACGCGAAAGCGGAATTCTTCACCAAGCTGGACGACATTCCAGAGCAAGTTAAGGTCATCACCTACATCGCTGCAGAAGGTGACATCTCTACTGACCTTCTATCTCCGGGCAACCAGTCACACTCACGTGCTGACCGTGAACTGCACGGCCTGTGCATGATCTCTCCGCAAGCTCAGCAAGAAATCAAAAAAATGGGCGAAGACAACCCAGACGCTAAAGTGATGCTGATCGCTGAGAAAGGCACCATGGGCGTAGGTTCTTCCCGTATGTCTGGTGTGAACAACGTGGCACTGTGGGCCGGTGAAAAAACCTCTCCATACATCCCGTTCATCAACAACCGCCCTGTGGTTGCTGGAACCAACGGTATCGCACCTATCTTCCTGACCACGGTTGGTGTAACCGGCGGTATCGGTCTTGACCTGAAAAACTGGGTTAAGAAAGTAGATGCGGACGGTAACCTAGTAAAAGACGCAAATGGCGACCCAGTATTGGAAGAAGCCTACTCTGTTAAGACAGGTACCGTTCTGACCATCGACACCAAAGCCAAGAAGCTGCTCGACAGCGAAGGCAATGTACTGGTAGACGTTGCATCAGCATTCACTCCACAAAAAGTGGAATTCATGAAAGCTGGCGGTTCTTACGCAGTAACCTTCGGTAAGAAACTGCAAACCTTCGCTGCTGAAACACTGGGCATTGAAGCGCCGGTTGTTTACGCTGCCTCTAAAGAAATCTCTATTGAAGGCCAGGGCCTGACGGCTGTTGAAAAAATCTTCAACCGCAACGCAGTGGGTGTTAAGTCTAAGACTCCTCTACACACAGGTTCTGACGTTCGCGTTAAAGTGAACATCGTAGGTTCTCAAGACACCACTGGCCCAATGACCTGTCAGGAACTAGAAGCCATGGCTGCTTCTACTATTTCTTCAGACGTTGATGGTGCATTCCAGTCTGGTTGTCACACAGCCTCTGTATGGGACAACAAAGCGAAGGCCAACACGCCTAAACTAATGGCATTCATGAACGCATTCGGCGTAATCACTGCACGTGACCCGAAAGGCGTTTACCACTCAATGACCGACGTAATCCACAAAGTATTGAACGACATCACTGTTGATGATCGCGCAATCATCATTGGTGGTGATTCTCATACTCGTATGTCTAAGGGTGTCGCGTTCGGTGCTGACTCTGGTACGGTTGCCATCGCACTGGCTACTGGCGAATGTGCCATGCCAATCCCTGAGTCTGTAAAAGTGACCTTTAAAGGCCGCATGAAAGACCACATTGATTTCCGTGATGTTGTTCACTCAACTCAAGCACAAATGCTTAAGCAATTCAGTGGCGAAAACGTATTCCAAGGTCGTGTCATCGAAGTACAAATCGGTACGCTACTGGCTGACCAAGCATTCACCTTCACTGACTGGACAGCAGAGATGAAGGCGAAAGCGTCTATCTGTATCTCTACTGACGAGACTCTAATTCAGTCTCTAGAGCTTGCTAAGTCACGTATCCAGATCATGATCAACAAAGGTATGGAAAACGAAGCGGGCATGCTACAAGGTCTTATCGACCTAGCTGACAAGCGTATTGCTGGCATCAAGTCTGGTGAAGAGCCAGCGCTTGCACCTGACGATACTGCTAAGTACTACGCTGAAATCGTGGTTGATTTAGACCAAATCGACGAGCCAATGATTGCTGACCCAGACGTAAACAACGAAGACGTTTCTAAGCGTTATACCCACGATGTTATCCGTCCAGCGTCATACTACAACGACCGTAAAGTTGACCTAGGCTTCGTTGGTTCTTGTATGGTGCACAAAGGCGACATGCAGATCATCGCTGCCATGCTGCGTAACCTGGAAAAGAACGGCCCGATTACCTTCAAGGCACCACTGGTTGTAGCACCACCGACGTACAACATCGTTGACGAACTGAAAGCCGAAGGCGACTGGGACATTCTGTCCAAATACGCTGGCTTCATCTTCGATGACAACAACCCGAAAGAGAAAGCCCGTACCAAGTACGAAAACCAACTGTACCTGGAGCGTCCTGGCTGCAACCTGTGCATGGGTAACCAGGAAAAAGCCGAACCGGGTGACACCGTTCTGGCGACCTCTACCCGTCTGTTCCAGGGCCGTGTTGTAGAAGACAGCGCTGAGAAGAAAGGTGAATCTCTGCTGGGTTCAACCCCAATGGTTGTTCTGTCTACTATCCTGGGTCGCTTCCCGACTCTGGAAGAGTACAAAGCAGCGGTTGACGGTATCAACCTGACTTCTTTCGCTCCGCCGTCTGAAGACCTGGCTCGCCCATCAATCCCTCTGAAAGCTATCTAAGCTTTTGAGGGAATCAGCCCACTGCCCTGACCTTCTGGCTCAGGCAGCGGGCTAAGCTCAGCAAATGCGCTAAGCTAGAATGAACGATTGGGTTTTGAAGTTCTGCAAAGAACGACTTCAGCCGCACAAAAGATCAATGACGACAGATTGAATTTAAGAGTGGATTTAGGCGGGTTTAAAATCAGCTTATGCAGCTCACTGAACTGATCGGCTTCTGTTGAAACAAAACGTGATCGAATAAAAAACCGGCACTCGCAAGAGGAGCCGGTTTTTTTGTTTAGAGATAATTATGAAAACCAATTCGATTCAGGGGTAATCCCCCTAGAAATCGACAATGATCAAAAGTTAAATTTTCCGCAAGCTACACCGGCCTGATCGCTTTTATTTAAGGATAAGCCCCGTCGGTGCGGGGCTTTTTTTATTTTTGCAAGGTGAGTACGACAGATGATAAATCTGAGTTAACGCCCACTCAATCGGAGAAAAACCAGCATGTTTGCTTACGACTTAAAGGTAGTGTTCAGAATTCTGTGTCATTTCTTTATCCTATACAAAACAGAGATGACACATGACCAAACCAACCTTCGACATGGAAGCCGCGCTGCAGGCGCTGCGTGACGGCAAAAGCCTAAATGGCAAAGACGGCATCCTGACGCCGTTAATCAAGCAACTGACCGAAGCCGCTATGCAAGGCGAGCTTGAGCAGCATCTCGCTGAAGAAGAAGCTCCTAACCGCAAGAACGGCACCAGCAAGAAAACCATTAAAACGACCTCCGGTTCATTCGAGTTAAATGCTCCCAGAGATCGCGCTGGTTCGTTTGAGCCTCAAATTGTCAAAAAGAATCAGACCCACCTTACCGATGATCTTGAGCGGAAAATCATTGCGTTATTCGCACTGGGTAACAGCTATCAAGACATCCGCATGCACATTGAAGACATGTACGGTATTGAACTGTCCAACGGCACGTTAAATGCTGTCACCGATAAGCTGATTCCTGAGCTTCAGGCGTGGCGTGAACGCGATCTGGATGCGATCTATCCCATCGTCTGGCTTGATGCGATTCACTACAAAATCAAAGAGAACGGCCGGTTCATCAGCAAGGCGGTATACACCATCCTGGGCCTGACTGTTGAAGGAAAAAAAGAACTGCTTGGCCTGTATTTATCGGATGCAGAGGGCGCACACCATTGGTTGAGCGTATTAACAGACCTGCACAACCGTGGCGTTAAAGACATCCTCATAGCCTGTGTCGATGGCCTGAAGGGCTTCCCGGAAGCGATTCAAAGTATCTACCCGCAGACCGAAATACAGCACTGCATAATCCACCAGATCCGCAACTCCATAAAATACGTGGCGAGCAAAAATCAGAAAGCCTTCATGGCCGATCTGAAGTGCGTATACAAAGCAGCAACGCTGAACGCTGCAGAAACCGCTCTGGACGAACTTGAAGCAAAATGGGGCGAGAAGTACCCAGTCGTGATTAAATCGTGGAGAACCAAGTGGGAGACGTTGTCAGCGTATTTTAAATATCCGGACTACGTGCGTACTGCAATTTACACGACCAACGCCGTCGAAGCCGTGCACCGGCAGTTCAGAAAACTCACCAAAACCAAAGGAGGGTTCCAGAATGAGAACAGCTTGCTCAAGCTGTTGTACGCCGGTATGTTAAAAGCGTCAGAGCGCTGGACGCACCCGGTGCAAAATTGGAATCTGACACTGTCTCAGCTGTCGATTCATTTTGCCGGGCGGTTAGACGCTCATATTGATCTGTAATTCGCTGACACAGAATTTTGAACACCCTCGACTTAAAGCGTTTAACATGAGTAAATTTCTCGTATCGCGTCAATTAACCCATATACAATTAATGGATTATCAACTCGTGCTTCTGGATGGCAATAGGCAACGACATATTTATTTGGCGCTCTCTCATACCACCAAATTCCACGACTAGTTCTCTTCCATTCATACGCATTAAAGCCTGCAACTTCTTTAAATAAGTCACCTGTACCACCACATATGGTTATATCGGGATCATATAGAGAAAACTGTCGTTGAATAAAGCTTCTATCTTCATTAGCTACTTTGTTAAGTGAAGCGCTGTCTGTGGTGTGAGTACCTGGCGATTTCTTTAAATTCATTGCACATATTGCTTTTAAAGAAGACTGCCTGTCTACTTCATTAATCTCATCGAACTCTTGCCATGGTATATCGCGGCTTATATTTCTGATTCCATGTATCCAACGGACAACATTATTCCATGTCTGAGGTCTCGCGCCTTCAGCTAAAAACTCTCTTAAATCCCAACCACCTCCATCTAGATCATTAACTTCTTTTAATACAATACATATTTTCATGTCGGAACTTAAGTAATCTTGTTCTGAGACTAAGCCATCTGAAACAAAACCTTTTCTACTTCCTTTCCATTCGCCAAAAAGGGTGTTCTCTGCATTAGTTATCAACATACCAATCCTTCGATCATAACTGTTTATTAGTGTGCGTACATATTAATTTTTGGAGACTCTTTTAAGAAAGGCCGGGTAACTGTAACTTATTGACCAGTTTTAGCACCTCCTACTCATACTGAGACTAACACATTTTTCTGATTGAGCAATATCTGTTTTTGCAAGCAGATTTTCTATCTGGACTGTCCGATTTATTCTCTAAAAAACCAAGAAATCAACGTCATTAACAGCTGAGTTAGGTTTCTCTAGAGGCTGCAATGCCAAATGCAACTTCAGCTGAGTGTCGTGCTGTTGATCACCAAAAAAGAAGGAAGTATTGGGAATTAAATCCACCCCAAAACCTTGAACTATGGAAACGTAATTATCTATTTCATCAAGGGATATTTCCTTCCCTATTACTGTTAAGATTACGCCTTTCACATAAAGTCCATGACTCTTATAAGCATTGATAGTATTTCGCAATACCTCCCATAAATTAAAAGCCAATTCTTTATGACCACCTTGTATCGTCACCACCCTAAACTGACTAGCATTACTTAACCATGACTCTATATCTTGCCCATCAACACAGAAATACGAAAAACCACAACCAACATGCATATACGCATCAATCACAGATCTAGTGCTTTCGCTATCTCTTTGTGGTGATATTTCAATAAACCAGCATCCATCTGATTCTGATTGATATGCCGTGGCATGCTCGCAATAACCATGAGGCCATACCTGTACAGCATCTCCTATGAGTTGTGCCACTGATGAATCGGGTGAATATATCTTTTTGATCAATTTACCATCATTCATTAAAATATTTTCCTCAATAAAATTTATAATTATTGACAAGCAAAAAAACCAACCAAATATTGCATGCTTCTATCTTTTACCAATCAAACATCATCATTATCAGAATGCAATGCTTGATCAATTATACCATCCCTAAAAACACCAGTTCGGAAACAGCATTCTCAAATCTGAAATTGTAATATCCACTCCATTCCCAACAGAGTGATATAAATTAATAGTATTCAAAACACCCAACAGCTCAAAGTAATTATCATTAGCATTGCAACATATACAATCCAACACCAGCTCACTCAACCCCAATGATAGTTCTCCTGCATAGTTAATGATAAACTCCTTCTTTACATTGCCAGCAGGGCCTATCAAGGGAACAAGCACACCTGAACACAACCTCGAAATTAGATGCTCATTAATAGCAGCAGTATCACATTGCTCAAGTGGATTACTGCTCGATGTCACAATAATACTTATATTTAACCTTTTAGCTCTCTTTACGAACTGAAGGAATTCTTCTTGAGAACGGCTTTTATAAAAATAATACTGAATATCTTCTATTATCACATACTTGGCAGCATCAAATTCCACTTTGAATTCGCTCATACGATTACGTTTAAGGGCTGCTACCATCCTCCTAATCCATTCTTCTGCATCGATATGTACGATTTCATTTTCTAACACTCCTGATTCGAGCAACGCAACTTTAGTTAGTTCTATTAGATGTGTTTTACCAACCCCACAGAGACCATAGATACAAAGAACATTATCTTCAGATAATGCATTGATTAACTTTTCAATAGCCTGAACTGCATGTGGATTACCGATTGCTACGGTTGATAGATTTCCTATCGGCAGCCTAATTTTTTTCATGGGATACCTTATTGCCAGAGAGAAACACTTACTGGTTGCAACACCTCATACCAGCATTCATACACATGGGGGTTAAAGTTCTGGATCAGGCGCAACTTTTTTATCGCGAGTATGGCCCTGTAACCCTCCCCTACGGCGGTGATGATCTGCCTACGCCCGAGCAGCGCAGGATTGTATACAATCTGACTAAAGCGGCAGTCAAAAACCTTGCTTTAGCCCCTCATGCCGTTAAAATTGCTGACAATTCAGGCTTCTGCCACCCTGCACTCAACAACCTGCCAGGAATCCAGCATGACATCACCTACCCATTTCGACCCTTCAAGCTCGGTTAAGACTCTGCCAGGCACGTCCCATCGTTTTCACAGCCTGCCAGACACCGCAGAACGCTTCGGCATCAATCTGGATGATCTGCCCTTTTCACTGCGCCCTATCCTTGAAGGTATTGCGCGCAATGTCGGCAAAAACGGCATCACCGTTGAGCAACTGCAGGCGCTGGGCAACTGGCCAGCGCATCAGGGTAAAGAGCCGGTAGAGATTCCGTTCACTGCCGGTCGGGTGATCATGCACGACTTAAGCGGCACGCCCGCCATCGTCGATTTTGCGGCGATGCGCTCGGCGGTACAGCGCATGGGTTTGGACCCATCCATTATTGAGCCGCTGGTGCGTGCCGATCTGGTGATCGACCATACGGTCACCATGGACAACACCGGCAGCCCGGCGTCGCTGCGCATTAACAGCGAGCTGGAAGCAGCACGCAATAAAGAGCGTTATGCCTTCCTGAAATGGGGTGCGCAGGCGTTTAACACCATCCGCATCATTCCGCCGCAAACCGGCATCGTGCATCAGGTGAACCTCGAATATCTGGCTCAGGGTTATCTGATGCAGGGCTCATCAGAACAAGACCAGCTGATGATCCCGGACACCCTGATCGGTATGGACAGCCACACGCCGATGGCCAATGCGCTGGGTATTGTTGGCTGGGGCGTGGGCGGTATTGAAGCCGGTGCCTCTATGCTGGGCCAGCCGATGGAAATGCTGGCACCGGAAGTCATTGGTGTTGAGCTGACCGGCGCCCTGCGCGAAGGCGTTACCGCCACCGATCTGGTATTAACCATCACCGAAATGCTGCGCAAATACCCGCGCGGTGTTGTCGGTAAATTCGTGGAATACGTGGGTGAAGGCAGCGCCAACCTGTCACTGCCAGACCGCGCGACCATCGCCAATATGTCGCCGGAATACGGCGCAACCATGGGCTTCTTCCCGTTTGATGAAATCGCCGCCGACTACATGAAAGCGACTGGCCGCGATGGCGACCTGCCGCTGGCGTACTACAAAGAGCAGAATATGGCGTGGAAAGCTGGCCAGAAACTGCCGCGCTACACCGACCTGCTGCATCTGGATCTGTCTACCGTTGAACCGTCCGTTGCCGGACCGAAAAGACCGCAGGACCGTCTGCCGCTGGGCGATATCGGCAAGGTATTCCAGCAGGCTGCAACGGCAGGCGCGCGCACGCCGGAAGAAGTTAAAGTCACGCCGGTTAAGGCCGACGAAGCCGGTATCTTCCAGTCTCTGCCGGAACGCACACTGAAAGACGGCGATATTGTGATTGCTGCGATTACCGCCTGTACAAACACCTCTAACCCGGGCCTGCTGATTGCCGCTGGCCTGCTGGCGAAAAAAGCCAACCAACTGGGCATGAAAGTGCCGGACGGCGTAAAAACCTCGATGGCACCCGGATCACCGGTGGCAACCGACTTCTTAACCAAAGCCGGATTACAGGAACATCTCGATGCCCTCGGTTTTAACACCGCAGGCTACGGCTGTACTACCTGCGTTGGTAACTCTGGCCCTCTGGCGCCGAGCATTGAAGCTGCGTTGCGTGACCACGATATTATTGTGTCGTCCGTGTTGTCGGGTAACCGTAACTTCGAAGGCCGTGTGCACCCAGATGTCGACACCAACTTCCTGATGTCTCCACCGCTGGTTGTGGCCATGGCCATTGCCGGTAATGTGAATATCGACGTTACCAAAGAGCCGCTGGGCAAAGACGCTCAGGGCAATGACGTGTTCCTGAAAGACATCTGGCCAAGCAACGCCGAAATCACCCAGACCATGCACGAGTGCATGGACCCGAAAGCCTTCCGTGAAACCTACGAAAACTCACTCGCTGGCCCGGACAGCTGGCAGAAGCTGGAATCACCGACTGGCCCCGTGTATCAGTGGGACGAGAAATCCAGCTACATTCAGGAAATCTCCTTCTTTGACGGTTTCTCACTGGAAACACCAGAGGATTCCCTGAACAACATCAGCAACGCGCGAATGCTGGTAATGTGCGATGACAACACCACCACCGACCATATCTCGCCGGTCAGCCGTATCCGCCCGGATTCAGCACCGGGTGAGTACCTGATGTCGATCGGCGTTGACGCCAACGACCTGACTTCCCTCGGTGCGCGTCGTGGTAACCACCACGTGATGCTGCGCAGTATTTTCGGCAACGTCAAAGCCCGTAACCTGATGCTGCCAGGCACCACGGGGGCGGTGACGAATTACTACGATGCCAATGGCGCAGCGAACAAGATGTCGATTTACGACGCCGCATCCCGCTACCAGCAGGAAGGCACGCCAACCGTGGTATTCGGTGGCAAGCTGTATGGCACCGGCTCATCACGCGACTGGGCGGCCAAAGGCCCGGCCCTGCTGGGTGTAAAAGCCATTATCGCCGAGAGCTTTGAGCGTATTCACAAGTCCAACCTGGTCGGTATGGGCGTACTGCCACTGCAACTGCCTGAAGGCGTGACGCTGGGCTCTCTGAATCTGGATGGCTCTGAAACCTTTGATCTGGCAGGTATTGATAGCCTGACGCCACGGGGTTCTGTGACGCTGACGATTAAGCGCAAAGACGGTTCAACCGAACAGCACAAACTGCTGTCTCGTGTGGATACCTCATCCGAGCTTGAGCAGATTCGCCACAAGGGTATTCTGCCGATGGTGCTGCGCGATATTATCGCCGCCAACAGCTAGACAGCAAGAAAGCAGCCACTGCTCTGATTGCTTCAGATAAGTAAGACTGCCCTCTTTTATCTCAGCTAGCCTGAAATGAAAGTAAAAAGCCCGCTAGGAAACTAGCGGGCTTTTTTATTATGAATAGAAAGTTGCAACTCTTCTTCAAGCCGTTTAGGTTTCATATAAATCATTACTTAAAAACAATAAAAAGATGGAACACGTATGACAACCCAATTTACACGTCTGCCTATACGATTACTGCTAGCACTCATTCTAAGTTCAATTCAGGTAAAAGCTCTGGCTCAGACTTGCCAACACGAAATGCCCGCTACCGAAGCCTATAAAGAGGCCGTATTTTTTTACCCATGTGAGCTATCGGCGCCAACACCTGCAACCACCCTTACTGCAGGCTACAACAATACTTATCGGAATCTTCAATGGATGGCCGAAGCAATGGCCGACGCAGATTACGTTGTACTCGCCATGTCCCCGATTGATATCTACGGCGACGTACCGCAATGGACAGCGGCTCATCTTGGCGGACAAAAAACACTCATCGCAGAGAACAACCGAATCGACAGCCCATTAAAAGGCAAAATCGATATCGAACGCCGCGGCATCGCTGGCTTCTCCATGGGCGGTGGCGGGACCCTACTCGCCGGTAGTGAACTGCAAAATGACGTGAAAGCATTAGCGGCCTTTGCACCATTTTTGAAAGCGGAAGATCGCTTAAAAGTAAACGTTGCAGTACCCACCATGATTCTTGCGGGAGATCGCGACTTACTCGTAACCAACGAGTCTATTGAAGAGATCTACGGCCGAGTGACCAGCGCTGGAGTTGATAATGCGCTGGCTGTTTATCGTAACGGTCGTCATCAACAATGGTATCGGGCAGAAATCACCACCAATCGTGAAAGCTATAAAGCCATGGCAATTGCTTGGTTTGATCTGTATTTAAAGGGTGATAAGTCAGCGGCCAAACATCTTGAGACCATACGAGAAGACGTTGGCACAAATGAGGAATTATTGAGTCGCTACGAATTGAATATTCAGCAATAACGAGTAAGTCCGGTAGAAATAGAAGTGCTGTCACATTGGCAGCACTTCATGCTTTATTCAGCGTTTATATTGCGGATGCGTGAATGAAGAACCCGCTGTTTCAGGAGTTGAAGCACGCTCCACTTTGCCAAATAGCCAATGCGAAAATACGGGGGAAATGCGATTCATAACGTACATTACCCAAGCTTCCGGAGTGACCGGTAATATACCTTTATTCTTTTTCACGGCCTTAACAATCGCCGCAGCAACTTTATCGGGGCCATAACCGCGTTTGGCATAAATTTTATCAATTTTATTGCGAATGCCTGCTTCATCAGCCGCCCCCGCCATACGGGTTTCATTAATAATATTGGTATGTACAACCCCCGGACATACGGTAGTAACGCCAATACCGAATGGACGCATATCTTCACGCAACGCCTCAGTAAAACCAAATACTGCAAATTTGGATGTGTTGTATCCCAACATACCCGCAGACGCATAATAACCGGCAGCCGATGCGACATTAACGATATGCCCACCCTGCTTACGCTCTACCATTTTCGGTACAAACTGTTTGCAGCCGTGCATGACGCCCCAAAGATTGATGTTCATCACCCACTCTAGGTCTTCTTCCGATACATCCAGTAAACCACCGGCTAAGCCAACACCGGCATTATTCACCAATACGTCGACAACGCCGACTTCTGCAGATACGCGCTCAGCAAACGCCTTCATCCCATCCTTACTGGAAACATCAACAACGTCAGTAAGAACCACCGGGCTACCGATAAGATCCGCAGTTTCGGCCACGGCTTCGGGTTTGATATCACATAGCACGAGCTTAGCCCCTTCCTTTGCAAAGGCTTTGGCGGTTTCACGACCAATACCACTGCCTGCGCCGGTTACGAGAACGATTTTGCCGATGAGATTCATACAAATACCTTAAAAACTAACGTTGTTGTTATTCACTGAAAAGCATTTAAGCAGGTTTGCACGTTAGGCCAAGGTTCATAACCGCCAGTGTCGATGGGTGGCCGCATCTGTAACTGATATAATGTCGCCTTATTCAAATTCAGTGCGCGCATCATGCTCCATTATCAACTTATTATTCGACTTCAGCATACGGATCGCCGTGGTAACCCGTTAAATTACCCAACCGACCTGCAAAATCTCGAATGGAAAAATGACAATTTTTCAATTTCTGCATCCATTGAACGCATCCGCACGAATAACGATATTTCAGTGAAAGAAACCTCCGATTTAGGCTGGAGTTTAGGCGATTTGCTGTTTTATAGAGACAAAGCTGGAATGATTTGCTGGCGAGAGCAAGATGAGAAAGGCGAGGTTCAATTCATTCAACACAATGTTCTGGAAACGCCGTTCCAGCATACTTATACAAGACGTTTCCGTAGCGAAACCGACGAACACATACTTTGGTGCTATCAGGCTCAACACATTGATTTGCACCTCGCGGCAAATATCCAAGACAAATAAGCCTACTGACACGAAGCAACGTAAGATAGATAATCTGGTTAGCTAATAACAATTTCACAAGGAACGCACATGGAAGGCCAAAACAAACAGCCACTCAACAACCCTGCCCCGCGCGAACATTCGCAATTCGCTCTATTGGGTTCTCGTCGTTTTGCCCCCTTCTTCTGGACCCAGTTTTTAGGCGCATTTAACGACAACGTGTTTAAAAATTCGTTGATGGCCATGGTGACCTTCGGTTTGTTAAGCTCTGGGCTTGATTTGAATTTAATGAACAATCTCGGTGCCCTCCTCTTTATTTTGCCCTTCTTTTTATTCTCTGCACTGGCAGGACAATTGGCTGACAAGTATGAGAAGTCCCACTTAATCCGCTACGTCAAATTGCTTGAAATCGTCATTATGATACTTGGCAGTGCCTGTTTCTTAATGGGTTATACATGGGGCTTAATGCTGTTGCTATTTTTAATGGGCACACAGTCGGCCTTCTTTGGCCCAGCGAAATACAGCATCATTCCTCAGCATTTGCGTTCCGATGAACTAGTGGGCGGCAATGCCTTGGTAGAAATGGGTACTTTCCTTGCGATTCTTCTCGGCACGATTACAGCGGGCCTGTTCGCTATCAGCGACCAAGGCCCAGAGATTATTGGCGCTATTATTATCGCTATCGCCTTACTGGGGTATATCACTAGCCGTAAGATACCTAGTGCGCCGTCGTTAGGTAATGATATTAAAATCAACTTCAATCCCTTTACCGAAACGTGGCGGACGGTTGCTTTTAGTCGCACGAATAAACCCGTCTTTTTAGCCATTATGGCAATCTCTTGGTTTTGGTTTTTAGGGGCTGCCTACCTAACGCAACTCTATGGATTTACCCGCTTAAACCTTGGCGGCGACCAGAGCGTAGTAACCGTTCTTCTCGCTACTTTCTCTATTGGTATCGCTCTAGGCTCGCTACTCTGTGAGCGTTTATCTGGGCATAAGGTTGAACTGGGCTTGGTGCCATTTGGCTCTATCGGCTTAACCATTTTCGGCTTGGATTTATATTTCCATCCGCTTCTCGCGGCCGGAACCGAGCTAATCAATGCTCAGACATTTATTAGCCAAGCTGGTGCTTGGCGCGTTATCGCAGACTTTGCTTTGATCGGTATTTTTGGCGGTTTTTACATCGTGCCACTGTATGCCATGGTGCAAGAACGTTCAGAAGAAGCGCATCGTTCGCGGACAATCGCCGCGATCAACATTATGAACGCTCTATTTATGGTACTTTCAGCAGCAACCGCTTTTGTATTGCTGGGTATTTTTAATTGGACGATTCCCGAATTCTTTGCCTTATTGGCAGTGCTAAATGCACTGGTGGCTATCTGCATTTATACCGTCATTCCCGAATTCTTCATGCGCTTTTTAATCTGGGCGATCACTCATACTCTTTACAGAGTAAAAGCTATCGATCTTCATAAAATCCCGAACGATGGCCCATGTTTACTGGTTTGCAATCATGTATCTTTTTTAGATGCCGTGATTATTAGTGGAGCTTGTCGTCGCCCTATTCGTTTCGTTATGTTCAAGTCTATCTTTAATATCCCAGTTCTAAACTTCATATTCACAATGAGTAAGGCTATTCCAATCGACTCCAAAGAAGCTGACCCAGAAGCCTATGAGTTAGCCTTTTTACGAATTTCTGAAGAATTACGTGATGGCCAAGTCGTATGTATTTTCCCCGAAGGAAAGCTAACTACCACAGGCGAAATCGACATTTTCCATAGTGGTATTAGCGAGATATTGGCGAGAGATGCCGTATCCGTTATTCCAATGGCATTACGTGGCTTATGGGGTAGTTTTTTCCGTCATAAAGGCAGCCCAGCACTCGCTCAAATAACACGACGCTTTTGCTCTAGAGTTGAGCTGATTGCTGGTAACCCTATAAATCCAGCAGATGCATCACCTGAGTGCTTACAAGAGAGTGTACGAGCCTTACGTGGTCGGCATCAGTAACTGATATACCATCGAAACCGGCATTAAAGACCACATAGCAACACAAAATTAAATAGGTAAGCGGGGATTACGGTTGCGATCCTAGTGGCGACTTACCAACATTAGCGACATGGTACATTCATAACAATGTTATAAAAACGACAATTGAAAATATTAAATTCATATACAAATCAAAGAGTTAAAAAATATTGGAGATGGTCAATTTATTGCCTTAAGGATCTCAATCTTAAAGCTATCCTGAGAAACTAAAATGGCCACAATTTATTTTTCATCACCCTTAATGCCACGCAATCTCAAAGTAGAGGCCGTTGCGGGTAAACGCTCGACATTACTTGCCGTCGCGAAAGACAATAACGTAAAGATTCCGTTCGAATGTGCAGATGGTATCTGTGGTTCTTGCATGGTTAAAGTTATCCATCTTGATGGCTTTCGGATCAAAGGTATGGCCTTAACCGATAAAGAACGCACGGTGCTGAAATCTATCGGTAAATTACCGAAGTCTGAAGAAGAACGCGCAGCAGTACATGATCTACCACCAACGTATCGCCTAGCTTGTCAAACTATCGTGACAGACGAGGATTTATTGGTTGAGTTTACTGGCGAACCTGGCGGCGCTTGATCTTAAACAAGCAGATGGCCAGCATCTGAAAAACAATCCCGATGCTGGCTACCCAAAATACTTCAAACTCACCATTTTATCCGTCACTTTACGGCAAAGACAACGACCCGAAACCATGCTGCTTTCTATCATTTAACAATTATCTGGATGATATGGACAATTGATTAAATGATCGTTCACCATGCCCATGCTTTGCATAAAGGCATAACAGGTGGTTGGGCCGACAAAACCAAAACCTGCTTTTTTTAGTGCTTTGCTCATGGCTTGGGATTCTGGTGTTTGTGCTTGGGCTTCGCTCATATTTTTTAAGTGATTCACTTTGATTTTATTGCCAACAAATGCCCACAGCCATTCCACCATATCAATGCCCTGCGCCTCCATTGCCAGCCAAGCTTTAGCATTTTTACGAATGGCTTCGAGTTTGCCTGTATGACGAATAAGCCCCGCATCAGTTAAACAATCGGCGATGTTAGCATCGGTCATGGCAGCGACTTTTTCAGGTTTAAATTGATGAAAACGCTTGCGGTAGTTGTCGCGTTTTTTTAATACCGTGATCCAACTGAGTCCTGCTTGTTGGCCTTCAAGACAGATTTTTTCGAATAATTGTTCGCGATTACGGTTAGGCACGCCCCACTCGTTGTCGTGGTAGGCAATGTAAATATCACCTTGCGCCCAAGGGCAAGTGTGTAGGTCTTTCATGAGGGGGCGTCCTGCAATCAATATTGACTGTGAGGTTTAAGGGCGTTTCTCAAACACGAGCATACGATTATTCGCGGGCATTTCAATATCGTGCAGTAAATGCAGTTGATGCTGGCGGCCCAGTAAGACGATTTGCTCAAAGTCTTTAATGCCGCTGTCCGGATCACGACCACGCAACCATTTGTCTAAGGTAATGTTGCCTTCGCTGGTAAAGCGGCCATCGTAGTTATACGGGCCATATAGAAGAACGAGGCCATTGTCTTTCAAGGAGCGGCTAATCCCCTTAAACATAGCGACCACTTGGCTCCAACCAACAAAATGAACAAGGTTGGCGCTAAATACCGCATCCATATTTCGTAGAGGCCAAATATCTTGGCGAATATCAAGTTCTACTGGTGGTAAAAAACCGTCCTGCTTGGAATGCTCACGCCACGCTCGAATAGCCGATAAACAGTCCGCCAACTCGGAGGGCTGCCAATGTATTCCAGGGAGATGCTCGGTCATATAGGCCGCGTGTTGGCCGGTGCCACTACCGACTTCAAATACCACCATATCTGAGGTTAAGAAGCGCGACAGAACATCGGCGATAGGCTTTTGATTGCGAAGGCAAGATTCTGCTACCGGCAACTCTTTCTGTGTCGCTCGCTTAGCAAAATGTATATGCGGGTCTGCCGGTTGCATGTTGTTTCCTGAGGCCAAGTGTGTAAATCAGTATCGCATAGTGAACTATTAGCTCAACCCTACAAAGAGTGAATCTGGTCGCAATAAAATAAGCACTCTTAAGATAAGCGCAAAAGGCTAAATTGCTGCCAAGGCCCACAAGCTTTAGAATAGAGCCATCTATTCATTCTTCGGAAGTTCAAATACAGCTTATGCGCGCCACTCAATTTTTGATCGCCACAGAAAAAGAAACCCCTGCCGATGCCGTCGTTGTGAGTCATCAATTAATGATGCGTTCAGGTATGATCCGCAAACTTGCGGCGGGTTTGTATACTTGGATGCCTCTTGGTTTGCGTTCGTTGCGCAAGGTTGAAGCCATTGTTCGTGAAGAAATGGAGAACGCTGGTGCGCAAGAAGTGTTGATGCCTGCAGTACAACCTGCTGAATTGTGGCAGGAAACTGGGCGTTGGTTCCAATACGGTGGTGAATTGCTGCGCGTTAAGGACCGTCACAATCGCGAATTCTGTATTGGCCCGACTCATGAAGAAGTGATTACCGATTTAGCGCGCAACCAGCTCAGCAGCTATAAACAGTTGCCGATGAATTTGTTCCAGATTCAAACCAAGTTCCGTGATGAAACCCGCCCTCGTTTTGGTGTGATGCGTGCGCGTGAGTTCATCATGAAAGATGCATATTCGTTTCATGCGTCGGAAGAGTGTTTGAACAAGACCTACGAAATTATGCACGCCGCATACTCTCGTATTTTCACCCGCTTAGGCCTAGATTTCCGCCCAGTATTGGCCGATACCGGCTCGATTGGTGGCGCTTTATCGCACGAATTCCATGTGTTAGCCGATTCTGGTGAAGACGATATCGCCTTCTCTAACGAGAGCGATTACGCCGCTAACGTCGAGCTTGCTGAAGCCGTTGCACCTGCTGGCGAACGCCCAGCCGCTAGCCAAGCGATGACACAAGTATCTACTCCAGATACCAGCAGCATTGATGCGTTGGCTACTTTACTCAACGTTAATGCCAACCAGATCCTAAAAGCGATTGTGGTTCGTGGTACTAGTGAAGATGAAAATGCCGATGAAGACACAGCAGGCGAGCCGGTTGTGTTGTTTATTCGTGGCGATCACGAACTCAACGAAATCAAAGCCGAGAAATTACCGGGGGTGTTATCGCCGCTGCAATTTGCTAGCGATGCGGAAATTCAAACCATTGGTGGTGTCACCGGTTTTGTTGGCCCTCGCAACTTATCCTCTCGTTGCTATGTTGATCGCAGCGCAGCGCATCTAGCCGATTTTATCTGTGGTGCTAACGAAAAAGACGCTCACCTTACTGGCGTAAACTGGGATCGTGATGCCGAGCTACCCACCGTTGCTGATTTACGCAATGTGGTTGCGGGTGACCCAAGCCCTTGCGGTAAAGGTGTGCTGGATATCAAGCGTGGTATTGAAGTTGGTCATATATTCCAGCTAGGTACTAAGTACTCAGCCGCTATGAAGGCCACGGTATTGAACGAGAACGGCAAAGATCAAACGATGATCATGGGTTGTTACGGTATCGGTGTGAGCCGTGTTGTAGCCGCTGCTATTGAGCAAAACTACGACGACAACGGCATTATCTGGCCCGATGCAATTGCACCCTTCCAGATCGGTATTGTGCCAATGAACTACCACCGTTCAGAGATGGTACAAGCCGCAACTGAAACCTTATACACCCAACTGAAGGAAGCTGGTTTTGACGTGTATTTGGATGATCGTGATAAAAAGACCAGCCCAGGGGTTAAATTCGCGGATATGGAATTAATGGGTTTGCCACACCGCATCGTATTGAGTGATCGCGGTTTGGAAGAAGGCTTGGTGGAATATAAGCACCGCGCTGGTGAAAAAGAAGATGTCGCTCTCGACGGCTTAGTTGAGTTGTTACGTCAGCGAGTTAAATGCTGATCTGGCCATTCATAAAAGCACGCAGTAATCGTTGGGTTACTGCGTTCGCTCTTATATTTAGCGTGCTGCTAACACCCGTTAGCAGTCATGCTATCAATGAAGAAGAACACGACCCCGCTTTACGAGCCGCCCTGCTAGACGCTGTTTCTAATGCGGATTCGTTTGACGATAAATTCGATGCCCAAGTATGGCTCGTCGACATGTCAACTCGCCTTCGTCGCTATATAAAAGACGACGAACGACGCCTAGAATTACTGCGCATGATTCACGCCGAAGCTAAACGCGCCAATATCCAGCCAGAACTCGTACTCGCTGTTATTCAAACAGAAAGTGCCTTCGACCGTTTTGCACTCAGCTATGTCGGTGCGCAAGGCTATATGCAGGTGATGCCATTTTGGAAAAATGAAATTGGCCGCCCTGAAGACAACCTGATGGATACTCGTACTAACTTGCGTTACGGCTGTACGATTTTAAAGCACTATCTTGATCGCGAAAAAGGCGACTGGATTCGTGCTCTCGCCCGCTACAACGGCAGCTTAGGCCGTACTAAATATCCCGAAAAAGTAATGAATTACTGGCAAAAACATTGGTTTGTTGCGCAGTAACAGAATTCCTTTTAATTAAACTATTTCATAACAATAAGAATCGTTTTAAATTCAGGTGTGCGCCAACCCATAATAAATTGGTACCTTCTACGGGGCATACAAACCAGTTTCTTCGATAATTTTTCGACGAAACGAATTTTTTTTCTTTTTATGTCAACCAAACCTAAGTTCGTTCGTTATTCATAGTATGACGTCATACAACCACCATTAACGAAACCACAACCATTAAGGTGTTCATTATGAAACTTACTATGTTAGCGATCAGTCTTGGTATTATTTCTCAAACTTACACATTAACAGCCGTTGCAGATACGGGATCCGTACATCAGCGTCAGAATTACTCTGCAGGCGTCACCCGCACCACCAATGCAGGAAGAAGCATTAGCGTTCAATCAAACCAAACAGCAAATGGTTCAAGTTTTACCCGTAACACCTCTGTTGAACTTGCCAATGGCACTAACGCAAGCCGTACAATAAGTGGTGATATTGATGCTGATTCTGGCACCGCAAGTCGATCCGTTAACGGCACACGTCTCAACGGCAGTACATATTCTCGTGAATATAACTTAGAGAAAACCGCTGATGGCCATAGCGTTCAAGGGAGCTACACTAACGCAGCTGGAAATACGGCATCAATCACAGTGAGCGCTTCTCAAAATGAAGAAAATGGCACCTCAACCGTTACCAAATCAATAACTGGATTCAACGGCGAGACCCACGGTAGTACTGTAGAAAAAACACTACAGGTTGAAAACTAATACAGCGATTATTTGAAATGTGCTGCGTACAGTATTTTAACCATTAGGTGTATAGCGCTTGGCAAATAAGACCAGCAATATTTCACATCTTAATATGAATGCTATGAATGTATTTCTCGCTAGCGTGGAGCGTCGTGCCTTTCGCATGGCACTTCTCGCTACGCGAGAACCTGCAGATGCCTTTGATATTGTCCAAGATGCGATGTTTAAACTGGTGAAAACTTATCAGCAACACACTCAAGCCGAATGGCCAGCACTGTTTCAACGTGTATTGCAAAACCGAATTATGGACTGGCATCGTCATAAAAAGCGGAGTGAACAGTGGTTCGCACCCTTCAAATATCGCAAACATGACGATGACGACGATAACGATACCCTTGACGCAATGTCGTTGATCGTCGATGAACGAGAGCAAAATCCTGCAGTACTATTAGAACTGGCAAAGGATATGGACGTAGTATTAAAAGCAGTTGAAGGTTTACCGATTCGCCAACAGCAAGCTTTTTTACTGCGTGTTTGGGAAGGGTTTGATGTAGCCACAACGGCCTTGGCAATGAACTGCAGTGAAGGCTCGGTTAAAACCCATTTTTACCGCGCAACTCAAAGTATTAAAGCGGCATTAGCCGAGGAAGTCTTATGCGATCAACTGACGAAAAACTGAATCTGACCATTGCTCAGACATTGGATCGTAGTTTAGACGATCTAGGTAACGACACAGATATACGCTTACAGCAAGTGCGCCAGCTAGCTCTTATGCATACCATTAAAAAACGACATACAACGTACATTGCTATTGGAAGTATTGCTGCTGCACTTATTTTATCGTGGGTGTTGATATCCCCTCCTCCTAGTAAAGATACAACCGCGCTTGCATTAAATAGCAACGATTATATGCAAGAAGAACCACTGATGCTTGCCAACTGGGAAATGCTGATGACTATCGGCGAGACTCCGGATGTCTAAAGATAATGTGCGAGCGTTAAGTACTATTGGGATATTAACGGTAAGCACTATCATCCTTGCATTACCACCAAGCCCCCCTGTTGAATTTTGGGCCTATTGGCTGGAATTTAAGGATGAAACAGGTCATCTATTTGACCCTGTGGATCTTAGCAAAGCGGAACAACTCATGCGCGAAATGAAAGAAGGTAATACAGTCGAGAAAAAAAATTCGGCCAAAAACGAACAACCCGTTCAGGAGGATAAACCATGAAACGATGGGGAATCGTATTATTATTTATCAGCACCTCGGTATTTGCCGAACAAATACAGTGGGAACAATTGCCATCGTCGACTAAAGCAGTATTAGCCAATATGGAAACATCGTGGAGCAGTCTGGCACCTGAAAGACAGCAAAACCTTATCAACCTTGCTGAAAAATACCTTGCCATGACACCACAACAGCAACAAGAGATGGCCGACAGATTTAACCGCTGGCAAACACTGTCAGAAACCGAGCGGGCTAACTTACGTGAACGCTATCAGGCGTTTCAAGCCCTACCAGAAGAAGAAAAAGCGATAATTCGCCAACGCTTTAAATGGTATGAAACACTTCCAGAAGACGATAAAAAGAAGCTTGTCGATAGCTGGAATGCAATGCCAAAGGACGAACAAGATCAAGCACGCGAGCGTATGCGTCACAGTACACTAGAGCAACGCCGAGCCTTTCGAGAAGAATTACTGCGCCGAAAAGCGAATAATCGTTAATCATGGATCATATTACGATGATATATAAAGGCACACTGGCAACGCTGTTTTTACTATATGCAACATACTCTAATGGCGAAGAGACACCATTAAATATATCGCTATCGCTCGAACAAGCGCATCAGTCATTCGACCAAGAGAGTGCTGACATTTACAGTTTATTTTTAACTCCAACTTTAAGTTTTAAAAATAAAGATATAACCATCTCAATTCCTTTCCAACACATTGAAGGAAGTTATTTCGTTAATAATATTTATCCCAATTTGCCAGTGATTTGTGAACAAACTTCAACCACAGAGACTTTATCGAGCACGTCAAATCGTTTGGCTGAACGCCGAACTGCATTAGCAAACTATTGTAATGAAACTGACGGAGCAGTTTCAGCTAATATTCACAATTCAGTTGAAGGCATCGGCGACATCCAGTTATTTGCAAATTATTATCTTCCAGTATGGTGGAATAACCTATCTGGCTCACTGGGTGCGGGATACAAACACGACAACGGCGATGAAACACTAGGGTTAGGCTCAGGCACGCGCGATATAATGGCTGAGCTTTCAGTTTTTTGGCAGTGGCGAACAATCAATATTATACCCGTGGCCGGCTATAATCACATTTTAACGTCAAGACCTAGTTACCCAATATCCGATTACGCATATGGCTCTATCACGATGAATTGGCAAATTATCCGCAAACTCGGTATCAGCGGCCAGTATCATTACACGCAGACAAATGTCGAGTTTGAAGACGACTTATACTCTATCGTGTACGCAATCAATCTTGGTGGCACATCACACTTCGGTGCTCGCTTATTTTACACGGATTATCTTGACCAATCCGGCTATCCAAATTACGAAATTGGCGGTAGTTTTTCATATAATTACTAATGTTTTAATATGACGTTATTGGTTATCGATAGTAGAAAAAAGCAATCTGAACGAGAGCTGATCCGTGCCTATTAATCCTAAACCTAAAAGGAAATAGATCAGATATTGCCTCGATCACCAAGAAAGCTGAAGAGCTTTGGCCATACAGCATATTGAGATGCAGTTACAGAAAAAGCCCGCTATCCTTACGAATAGTGGGCTTTCTCTACGACTTTTATTCAGAATTTTATACTTATTAAACGCCGCGCATTAAGTGTTTTTCAGGAAGTCCTGTGCAAACTTCTGCAATACACCGCCAGCGTTATAGGTGATAACTTCATCAGCGGTATCCAAACGACAGGTCATTGGCACTTCGACGACTTCGCCGTTTTTACGCGTAATAACCAAAGTCAGATCACAGCGCGCTGAGCGCTCACCGATGACGTCGTAAGTTTCGGTGCCATCAAGGCCGAGCGTTTTGCGGGTTGTGCCCGGTTTAAACTCCAGCGGCAACACGCCCATACCAATCAGGTTGGTACGGTGAATACGTTCAAAACCTTCGGCGGCAATGGCTTCTACACCGGCTAAGCGCACA
>AZIK01000205.1_pt1 | contig 32535 bp, 30 predicted proteins | sample 359131 | NCBI WGS metagenome assembly AZIK01 (sample SAMN02429715, study PRJNA222663) | marine sediment metagenome | biome: Sediment sample; isolation source: enrichment culture of sample MGS-ANC(AMM) from oil contaminated site at the... | place: Italy: Ancona | collected 2012-02-14 | depth 6 m m | reverse complement strand
CCTCAAACTCAGCACAGCCCCGCCATCTTTTACCGATCCCCTTCCCCCCTACACCGCCATTAACTATTCGTATTGCAGTCACATAATGGTCACATCCGCCTTCTATTCTCACTACCGATTAGAAGCATATGAATAGAAACTCTTAGACTAATATCTTGTCTTACATGCAGTTAGTGTCTGTACGTATTTAAACTGGCACGACTGATGCTGAAGATAAAAAGTAAGATCAACTAAAACTAAAAAATAAGGAGGCAGTTATGTCTGACTATATTGAAGAGCTGCTAGATATCACCATCGACGATTATGAAGACGATGTTGATGACGCTGTAGAAATGTAACTTCGCCGTTTTTCTTCGCGGAATCGACCTGGCGCTTCGCCAGTCCACCGCTTAAACGCTCGTTGAAAAGCCGTCGCTGATCCAAATCCAAGCAAAAATGCTATCTCCCCTAGGGTCAGCGTAGTATCCCTTACGTAACTTACCGCCAAATCTCGGCGGGTCGTATTCAATACTTCTTGAAAGCTATGCCCTTCTGCACTTAATCGACGTCTTAACGTCCATGCTGCAGTGTTTAGACGATGAGCCACTTGTTCTAAAGTGGGTGTGCTGCCACCTAATAATGGACCAATAGCACGAGCCACTGTCTCACGGTAGCTTAACCCTAAACGAACATGCTCTAATTCACGTTCAGCATTGCGCCGCAGCGCTTCATGGGTTGACGCACAAGCATAAAGCGAAGGTATTTCGAGCGCCCATTCATGAAGCACGATAGCATTGCGTGGTGCCTCAAAATACACTGGACATTGAAAGTAACCTTGATATTCATCGACGTAGCTCGGCGCTGAGAATTCAAACTCGATACGCTTCACCAAATCAGTACGGCCCGAAACCCATTGAATAAAGTGATACCAGCCGCACAAGACAGAATCAACGACGAATAGATTGTAGCCATTATAGGGGCTCACCGAATAGAAACTGGCGACGCCACAGCCCTGTTCAAGTTTAAATTGTGAACGACCACGCGCATTGAAACTCATCAATAATTCATACATTGCCAAAGCCTGACAAGAAACGCGTACATTGGCAGCACTCATAGCAAGTAAGCCAGCCAACCCAAGATGAGGCGCTTTAGTTTGTCGACCCATTTCTAAACCGAGCCAAGGCTTATTACTGCGTTCAATACAGGCATGTCCAAGACGCATAAACCGTGGAATGCTAATACGCGCATCCGGTGACGCAAGTTTCAATTCATCTAATTGATATTGCTGCAACGCTGGCGCAGCATCATGACCCAAACGACTCATAGCCAAGCACATGAGTTCAACGTAGGCGACAGAGAGATTCCCTAACTTCACAATATAAATCTTAAATTAAGCGTCAAAACGACCTGACTCACCTTTTTTTTCAGTTGGCTGTTCGAGGTTTTCACTAGGCGCTTCTGGAACTAGTAATTCTGGTTCGTAAAAATCGATTAAAAATTGGTAGCTCAACGACAAAATAGTGACCGATATTAAGCTACCAACATACACAACCAGCAGCGCAAAATACGTCGCTAAGTGAGATTCAAGCCAGTACAAAATCGCAGCAGGAATGATCATGGCGATTGGAATTAACAATACGACAATCACCATACGCGTACCGTTTCCTTGGCTTAACGCCCATGCGCGCTTTAGATCGCCCTGCTTACCAATCGCCACTTCTGGCAACGTAATTGACAAACGACCAAATAAATACATAGCGATTAGCCCTCCAACCGTGCCTCCTGCAACGATCCCTTCCTGCGAACCGCTCGCAGCGCCAATAAAAAACGGCACCAAAGCCGCTATGCCTGCAATAAATCCAATGACAACAGCGCGCCCTAAATAGCGCCATTCGTTTTTACCCCAGCCATGCAAACCATTTGTGTACCACTGATCATGGGGCAATAAAGTAAATCGGTGGGCAGCTGTGGCCATTAAAATACTAAAGAGCATAGCGATAAGACTCATACCCAATTGCTTCATCGATTGACCCGCTTCGACCATAGAGTCTACTTCAACAACTTGGGCATCATCCGTAACAAGTGGAGAAAAATAGACTTCGCTGACAAAGTCGATCGTCACCAAAACCAAAATTACCGGCAAAAACATAGGAATCACAATATTGCGTTTTTGCCACAACAAGACGATGGCTTCTTTGAGCAAATCGAATACCGGTAGCTTAGCTTCAAGACCTAATGAACTTTTCATTCACACTCCCAATTATGTTGAGTAAAGCAGTAAGCAATAAAAAAAGCCCCAGCATGGCTGGGGCTTCAGTGTAACGGAGGCTATCGCCAACGTCATTAACCCGCTGGCGGAGTATCGCCGTGACGAGCTTTGTGACGTGCTTTCATACGTTCAGGACGTAAGATAAAGCTTGCCAAAGCCGGTAATAGAATCAAAGAACCTAACATGTTCCATAAGAACATAAAGGTCAACAATATCCCCATGTCCGCTTGGAATTTAATCGGCGAGGCAATCCAGGTTGCAACACCAATCGCCAAGGTAATTCCTGTGAAAGATACCGCTTTACCGGTTGAACGTAATGTTTCGAAGAAGGCTTCCTGCATCGTTTTACCAGCAACAATCATTACTTCTAATCGGTTATAAATATAAATCCCGTAATCCACACCAATACCAACCCCTAGTGCAATCACGGGCAAGGTTGCTACCTTCACACCGATATCCAAATACGTCATTAGCGCCTGACTTAAAATCGAAGTCAAAGCCAATGGAATTAGAATACAAGCTACGGCTGTGAATGAACGGAAGGTCATAAAGCAGAGTACAAATACCACCACGTAAACGAAGATCAACATGGTGTTTTGCGCATCAGCAATAACTTGGTTTGTTGCAGCTTCAATGCCTGCATTGCCCGACGCTAACTGGAAACGAATAGGTGCTGAATCGATTTCACCCTTGGCAATAGCTTCATCGATTTCAGCCATACCGTAACCAAAGTATTTTTCATCAACGTGATCATCAAATTGCTGTTTGAACTTTTCGACCGCTGCGACCGCTCCTTCCAACGTTTCAGCTTTATGATCATCAAGATAAATAATCACCGGCGCCATAGAACAATCAGGATTTAATAAACTTGCCGGTGCGCGTTGAATAGAGGTATTCAAAATGGTTTGATTACGAGACAACGCCGACCAATTAAGGTTGCCTTCGTTCATTGCCTTGGTAACCAACTTAGATACCGTGACTAACGATGTTGTCGATTGCACGCCTTCTACGTTATCCATGTACCACATAAAACGATCAACAGCATCCATAACTTTAAAGCTGTTGCAGTGCTCACGCGCGGTTTCAACCATCACCACAAGCACGTCCGCACTGGTAGAATAGTTCGATACCATAAAGGCATTATCTAAGTTATAGCGCGAATCCGCGCGCAACTCAGGGGCACCTTTATCCAAATCGCCAATTTTTAATCCTTGGCTGTAATAGTAACCGGAAATCGCCATCACAATTGCGATGACAATCGGTATTGGCGCCACTTTGCGATTGGCAAATATTGAAAGTCCACGCCATATCGCCGCCGGCTTAGCATCCGAATTATGCGCATGCTCAATACCCGCACGGCTGATTCCGATGTAAGACATCACAATTGGCAACAACACTAAATTAGTCACAATAATCATGGCAACGCCGACACTCGCTGCAATCGCTAGCTCTTGAATAACGCCAATATCAATAAATAGAAGTGTTAAGAAACCAATCGCATCGCTCAGCAGTGCTAACATACCTGGTACATAAAGACCACGGAATGATTGACGAGCCGCTTGAATGGGTGAAGCGCCTTTACCCGATTCAATGGCAATACCGTTAATAATCTGCACGCCGTGACTAATACCAATAGCGAAGACCAAAAAAGGAACCAGTACCGAATATAAATCGACGGTGAAACCAGCCAATGCCAACGCCCCTAATTGCCAAATAACAGCAATTAACGAAGCGACAATAGGAATAACCGTGCCTTTAGGACAGCGCGAATACAGGTACAACAGAATCGCGGTCATGATAGTAGCCATTAAGAAGAACCCGCCGATGGATTTAGCTCCATCAAGTAAGTCACCTAATTTTTTTGGCATACCGGTAATATAAATCTTGTATTGATCATCACTGAATTGAGCACGAATTTTTTCTTCTAAATCCTGTGAGAACTGAGCATAACTTAACTTTTCACCGGTTTCTGGATCATATTCAATCAGTGGCACATCAATAATTGACGAGCGAAAATCGTTTGAAACCAGTCGACCGACTTGTCCTGATTTCAATACGTTTTGACGAACGACCTCCAAGCTTTCTTTACTGCCATCATAAGTGCTTGGAATAATAGGACCGCCCTGAAAACCTTCTTCTGTTACCTCCATCCAACGTACGTTCGGCGTCCACAACGATTGCATACCCGAGCGATCAACACCCTTGATGAAAAATATTTCATCATTGATTTTGCTCAGTTTCTCCATATATTGGGCAGTAAATACATCACCATTTTTAACTTCAACGGCAATTTTTACGTTGGCCACGCCACTCTTCATCTCGTCTTTATGAACTAGATAATTTTGGATATAACTGTGATTTAGCGGGATATATTTTTCAATGCTGGCATCAAGGGTTACTTTGCTCAAACCATAAGCAAAGATCATAGTAATAACAGCCAATAGCAGCATAATGATGCCGCGATTATTGAAAATAAAACGCTCTAACCAAGGTTCAGATTCAGACGATAAAATATAATGCTCTGGAACCGTTGAGTAATGGTCCTTTTTTTCTTTCATGATCACTCTTCTCCGATAGCCATGCTGATATTGAGATCCATCAGTTCTCCCGACGCATTTAAGATCTTTACACCGGCCTCCCCGACAATAATAAATTGGCCATCATTAGTTTCGACCACGGAAGACGATGCTTTACGACCACCAAGAATAATTGAACTCGGTGCCATTAATTTCTCATTTAACACCACCACGGAGCCAGCATTGCCTACCAGCAAAGTTCCACTCTTGCCAACAACGCCACCTAATAACGTTTGCTCACTACCTGTGGTTAATTCCACCCAAGTAATACCGTCGTCGTTTGAACGGTAAACATGACCGCGCAAACCAAACAAGAGTTGCAAGTTGCCACTATCAACCATGCCAAACAATGAGCCATCGTAAGGAGATTCTTGATCTACCCAAGTCTGTCCTAAGTCATCCGAACGCAATAGGAGACCCATTTCACCGACTATTACCAAAGAGGTAGGACCAACATCAGTAATGGCATTTAAATGCAAACGATCAGGATTTGGTAAACGTGACGATACGTCTTGCCAATGTTTGCCACCATCTAAAGTTTGAAAGAACATGCCATATGCACCAACGGCAAAGCCGCGGTTAGCATCGTAAAACCAAATATCAAGAAAGGGTTTGGTCGACCCTGTTGATTGATCATATTCGGCATCTTGTACTGCAAAGTTGGCTTTTTCTTCCGCCATTTCTGCATTTTCAATACGTAAATCATTACCAGAGTCTGAGGCTGCAACTAAGGCATCTTCTACTTTCGCTAAATTCTCTTTGGCTGCACGAACAATGGCGTCGTTTGCTGCGAAACCATCAAATTGTTTATCCCAACTACGACCAGCATCACTGCTGTGTAATATCACTCCGTCATGCCCAACGGCCCAACCATAACGATCCCCCGAAAAGTGCACGGCTGTTAGCGTCACCGAGACAGGGACATCACCTTGACGCCAGCTCAAACCATTATCATCTGAAAAGATGATATGCCCGTATGCACCGACGCTAATGATGCGATTACCGGCACGAGTCACGTCTAACAACAACGACTCGTGCGCTCGCATCGTTTGTAATGCTGGTGATGCGAGCGGATCTTGCCACTCTGCCTGTGTGATATTAGTGGCAAACACCATAGTCCACAGTGTGATAACGCGGAATAAGCCCGTCAGGCGCGCATCCCCATTTGCACATCCCTTTGGCTTAACCAAATTAAAAATCATATAAGACCTCGTTTTTATAGTAATGTCGGCTAAAGCTAGTCTATCGAACTGACCTGACCTTGACTAACCTCCCGTTGTTACAGAATGTAAGGCGAATGTCTGTAAGGCTCCGCCCAGCACGACTTATCATGAATTTCGGAATTAACAATGAAAACTGGCTAGCGATAAGATAAACGCAATCCTAAAAAGCAAAACGGACGCAGTTTTTACTGCGTCCGCTTTACAAATTAAACCTTAGCGTCGTCCTCGCCGCCTTAACTCTGCTGGCGTGAAATAGCGTTCACCTGGTGGCGATATACTGTAATCAATTTCTCCTAACTCTTCGTTACTCATCCCTTGCACATGATAACGACGCGCCTTCAAGTCGTGAAAAACATCCAACGCCGACCAAGTGACCGGAAGTTCATAATAGGTTTTGATGTAAGCCATCGATACGCGCCACAGATCACCTTGATTGTCGTACTGATCGGCGAGCACTATCCCCCACGTATCTTCATCCAAGTAAAAGCGGCGCTTGCTATAAACATGGCGAACGCCGTCTTTTTGTGTGGCTTCTACTATCCAAACGCGGTGTTTTTCATAACGCGTGTACTCCGGATTAATATGCCCTGGGCGCAAAATATTCTTATAGCTCAATTTATTTGAACTCAAACGATAGTTGTTATAAGGAATGTACATTTCTTTCTTACCTAACAACTTCCATTCAAAACGATCCGGTGCGCCGTTAAACATGTCGGTATCATCGGCGTAGCGCAAACCATCGGCTGCGGCAATTGGCGTATCATAGGCAAGGGTTGGTGCACGACGTACGCGGCGTTGACCTGCGTTGTAGCCCCATGCTTGGCGAGGTTCATCGGCTTGGTTCAATGTATCATGAACCAATATCGCACCACCCGCTAAACGTGCAGGCGCCTTCGTAACCGATAAATAATAGAACAAGATGTTGTTCAGCTCTTCAATAGTACGATCTTGGCGATAGTAGTTAAATTCTACTTCTAGCTGCACGGTCGTTGGGAAATAATCGCCATTAACCTGTACTGCAACTTCGGAAGCTCTAAACTGCAAGTAGATACCGCGCCAGCGCGTAATATGATTCCAAATGGCTTTTAAACCCGCCTCTTTATCGTCGAGATCAATAACAGGAAACGGAATACCACCGTATGCGTACAACAGCGATGAGCCATTGTTGGCTAGTTCACTGCGTACTGCATTTTTATAGGTATTTTCATATACCCAAGACGGTGCCGCCGCGGTTCTTCTGGTCTTATATACCGGAATTTTGAAGGTATTTGGATAAGTATTGAACATAGCCATTTGACCATCACTCAAATACGCACGGTATTGAGCGGCGTTCTTCGCGTCAATCGTAAATAACGGCTTATCCTCGGGAAAAGGATCAACGTGATACTGCCCAGCTTTGGTATAGCCCAGCGGTGGCAAAGATAACCCCCCGCGCCATGGCGGAATATCCTTACCGTTTCCCCCACGCTCTCCTCCAACTGGAGTCAGATCCTCTTTCAAGCGTTCCGCCTGCTGCACTGACACAGCTGCATATACACTTGATACAGAAAACATCAATGCCAGCGCTACCGCTGCTACCCATTTTTTCTTATTCATTTACAACCTCAAAACCTGAGAGAATCATCATGCCTCTCTACTAGGGAACCACTGAACTACCCATAAAATGGTTGTGCTTATTTTTACCGTATTCACACTAATCCGTACCTAAGCTCTTACTTACAACTTCGTATACGTCTTTAGATAGATTGCCCTGTTGCATAATGCGTTGCAATTCGGCTTTCATCAATTGTGAAAGAGTTGGCATTAGTCGCTGCCATTTTGTTAACGGGGTCAACAATCGTGAAGCGATTTGAGGGTTGCTACTATTTAAACGTATAACAGCATCCGCTAACAATGAATAACCAGCGCCATCTTCTTGATGAAAGTTCACTAATGATTGATTAGCAAAAATGCTGATCACCGAGCGTACTTTATTAGGGTTGCGCCAATCAAATGCGGGGTGTGCTAATAATTTGTTGACGTGTTCAACCGTGCCCATGACCGACGACCCAGCCTGTGCACTTAACCATTGATTCACGACCAATGGATCTGTTTGCCACTGCTGATAAAATGCCGTCAATGCCGGAGCTGCGACGCCTTCGTTACCGCTATTGACCATAACAATCAGCGCTGCCATTTGATCCGTCATATTATCAGCAACAGCAAATTGCTGTTGCGCTTGCTCTAAACCGGCATCCGTCACGCGCGCCCAGTAACTTAACGCTAAATTCTTCAATGCGCGAGCGGTCATTTGAGCCGGAATGGGGGCATATTCATCTGAACTGCATAATCTTAAGTAACAGTCTTTAAATTCGGCACTCAAATCAACAGCAATTGCTTGGCACACTGCCTCCCGTGCAGTGTGAATACGTTGGGGATTAACCACATCACTGAATTCAGAAATATACGCTTCCGACGGCAAGGTTAGTAAGTAAGCCACCATTGCTGCATCTAACTCGGTATCGGCCAACAATGAGGCCAATGCTTCGCGTTCTGTTGGCGCGAGTGAAAATTCAGACGTTACCGCGGCTTGCTCAATCCAATGCAACATTAAACGCTGACCCGCATCCCAACGATTAAAACCGTCACTATCGTGCTTTAACAAGAATAAGAGATTGGCGGGTGTGTGATCAAACTGCACCTTAACGGGAGCAGAAAAATCGCGAAATAACGAAACAACTGGCTCAGTGGTTACGCCACTAAATACAAACGTTTGTTCAGTTTCCTTAAAATGTAGTACTTGGCTTGCTGGTGTCCAAGCCGCCGCGGGTTCAACTTGAATCGCCATATCATTGCCGTTCGCATCAAGTAAACCAAGCTGCACTGGAATCCAAACCGGTAATTTATTTGTTTGCTTTGGCGTATCAGGCGTGTGCTGGCGCAGAGTTAAACTCAAGGTTTGCGCCTCAGCATCGTACTTCGTCGTCGCACTCACAATCGGTGTTCCCGCTTGTTTGTACCAACGTTTGAATAAGGTTAAGTCAATACCGCTCGCGTCTTGCATCGCACTAACGAATTCATTGATAGTGACGGCTTGACCGTCATGGCGATCAAAATACAAATCTGAACCTTTACGGAATTTCTCTGCACCTAAAATTTTGTGCAGCATCCCCACGACCTCACAGCCTTTTTCGTAAATCGTTACGGTGTAAAAGTTGGAGATTTCAATATAGGAATCCGGTTGCACAGGGTGCGCCATCGGGCCGCTATCTTCAGCGAATTGCACTGTGCGCATGATTTTCGCATCTTCTATTCGCTTAACCGTGGCGGAATTCATATCCGCAGAAAAACCAGCATCACGAAAAACGGTAAAACCTTCTTTCAAACTCAATTGAAACCAATCGCGACAGGTCACACGGTTGCCCGACCAATTATGGAAGTACTCATGAGCAACAATGGATTCTATGCGCTGATAAGCCGTATCGGTTGCCGTTGCTGGATTGGCCAACACACAAGATGAATTAAAAACGTTCAAACCTTTGTTTTCCATCGCCCCCATATTGAAATCATCAACGGCTACAATCATAAAAATATCTAAATCATATTCACGCCCGTAGACTTCTTCATCCCAACGCATAGCGCGCTGCAATGCATCAATGGCGTAATCGGTTTTATCAATATTCTGTGGTTCAACAAAAATCTTGAGCACCACGTCACGACCACTCATGGTGGTAAAGCGATCTTCTTTTACTTTCAAATCGCCGGCCACCAGCGCAAATAAATACGCCGGTTTTTTGTGAGGATCTAACCATACTGCATGACGTTTGCCATCACTGACGGTTTCACTCACAGGATTCCCATTCGATAGTAAAACGGGAAATTGCTCAGCATCTGCAATAATTTCAGTGGTAAATACTGACATCACATCCGGGCGATCTGGATAATAGGTTATACGACGAAAACCTTCGGCTTCGCATTGGGTACAGTACATTCCGCCAGAGCGATACAAACCTTCGAGCGCGGTATTTTTAGCAGGATATATGCGAGTCACGACAACTAAGGTATGACGCTCACCTAAGCCATGAATCGCCATTGACTCTTCGCCCAGCACATAGCGCTCTGCTGCCAATGGCTGGCCATCTAATTCTATCGAGATAAGCTCCAACTCTTGGCCATCAAGGTGCAAAGTGGTCGCGTCTGCTTGGTGACGCACAAGAGCTAAAGTACTGTGCACTAAGGTGTAGTCATTAAATAACTCGAAACGCAGATGGGTCGTCTCGACTTGATAATTCGGAGCACGATAATCACTCAGTTGAATCGCTTTTGGCTGTGCGTCTCGCATATCGACCTCGATGCTTATCTTACGCGCTGAAAGCAACGGCGTAAGAGGTATATTTGCGTAAATTAATCACACCAGTATCTAACATTAAATACTGACCTTTTATTCCCAGTAACACCCCGGAAACAACAGGCGTTTTATCTAGATTATGGCTAACAACCTTAGTTGGATACTGCAGTACTGGGTAGTTAAATTGTCTTACCGTTTCACTGCCTAACCAACTCACAGAGCCTGGCCCTGCGTCTAATTCAATAGCCGCAAGCTCCGCAGAGAACTGTTCACGTAGCGCATCTCTGGTAGCTTCAAGATCCACAGCCGGCGCTTCAGTTTTCAACATAGCTTGCCAGCTAGTTTTATCAGCCACTTGCTTGCGCAAGGTATCTTCAATCAATCCAGATAAACGTCTGTTCGCTACCCGAGCAATAGGCAAAGCCTGAGAGGCTCCCTGATCTAACCAGCGCGATGGCATATTTTTCATACGCGTAATGCCAACTTTAATGCCGCTAGAATTAGCAAGGTAAACAATATGATCGTTAAAACATATTTTTTCAGCCCATTGTGGCTCTCGACAAGTTCCCATATGAAAATGACATTTTTCAGGGCTCATCATGCAGGAATCGCATTGCGCTAATTGAGTAAAACACGGATAGCAATAACCCTGATTGAAACTCTTGTTGGTACTGCGCCCACAATGGCAACACTTAACGGCTCCACTCCAAGCAATACTGATTGGCTTGCCTAGATATGGATTAAGATCGATAAGGTGTTCATCTAAAACCATTTGATAGGTTAGCGGCTCACCCAGCTGCACCCGCATTTTGTCTAGGTGCCCTGTAATTTCCATCCTGTTTTACCTTAGTGCATTGGCATCATTGCAGAGTCAACGTTTGTGTATCGTTGTCTTTTGACGATTGGCATTGGCTTTCTATATAACCAACACGTTGGTCTTCCGGCACATTATGAGTCATTTCATAGTGCATAATAGCTTCCATACACAACTCACGCTGGTTATTAACTAACGCCCTACCATCTGGCCATTTACCGATTGCGACCGCATTTTTTAGGTTCTCGTACACGTCGGGTGTTAGTGCTTTAATTAATTGTTCAAGCGTCATGTTTACCTCGTTTTTTTGACCGGCCAAAGCCAACCTAATATTAAACCTGCTAATAAACCGCCTAAATGACCACCATTGGCTATTCCGGTTAAACCCGGTTCGATTGTTTCTGCAGCAATGGTTATTGCCATAATTACGACCATCACTGTCATCAGTGCCGGTGGAATTCCGTAAGCTATGTGATCGCGACGCTGACGCAACCCCACCCAGCCAACAAGGCCATATACAACGCCAGAAATTCCACCAAATGCGGGGCCTTGATACCACCACTGCAAAATATTACCCGTTAATCCACAGACAGCAATTAGGGCAATCAGGGCGAGCCACTCACCACGCTTTTCTAATGCACGACCTAAAACCCAACACCAAAACGTATTATTAAGCAGATGTAACAAACTGAAATGCAATAAGGTCGGACGCCACAAAGACCAAAGCCCCATATCGAAATAACTCGCTAGTGCGTAGCGCTGCTCTGGCCACAGGGTTTGTCCACTAGAAACCCACTCATGCCAAAAAGGCGAAAACTGCATCGCTAAATACAAGAGTGGTAATAATATGACCAAGGCCAATGTGACTGGGGTTTGCACTGCCGACATTACACCGGCAAAGACGCTAATGCTAACCGATTCTTTTGGCTCGGCGACAGAAACACCACGGTGCCAATCGTCGATAAAACCTTTTACCAATGGGAGTTGCCGAGGATCAGCAATAAACAAACACTGTTCCCCTTCGATTTCAATTACCCTATGTACGATTTTGTCGGCCCACAAACGCTGTGTTACTGGACTTAAATCAAGCCCTAATGGTGCTTTTAATATCAATAAAGGTTCCATTAACGCTCGCTTTTTTCCACTCGAACCCAAGTGAACTTGCTCTTTTGCAGGGTATGCTCAGTATCCATTCTATAGGCCACTAAACGCCCATATTTCACTGCACTGTAATCAATACACGCAATATTGGGCACAATAGGAGAAGGCAAACCGGACATCCAATAGTGACCAATAAATAAAGGCTTTTCTTCAGGCCCATAATATAACAGTTGCTTTTTCTCATCTTCGCTAAGCAAAGCATGCTGTAAATCTTCTGGAATCGGATCAGGCTGAAATACCACTTCGTTGTAACGTTCAGGTTGATTTTCCCAAAATTTGGTGCGGAAAAACTGCCGCTTCATGCCATCTTTTGCCGTCATGGTGCGCCCATTAGGCAGCTTTAATGACGTGCCTCGCAGCATCCGATCCAGAAAACGATAGATAAACGAATCGGTATTAATCGACTCAGGCAACATGTCCCGTGTCAGTTGGTTACCACCGTAACGCGCAATGTATTCGTCAATCATAGCTTGGTCCCAACAAGCATGGACTACACGAAAATGATCGAATTCCAAAAACAAAGGCAGATCGATAAACCAATCTAAGAATTCGTTGAACTCTTGCGGATAATTCGCAAATTGTTCCAGCGTTTGCTCAACCATAAAATCATTACGTTTAGTATGTTCGCGCAAGAAAGGTTGACGCATACCCGCCGGAGCCTCAGTGCAATAGGTCACGACATTGTATTCGTGATTGCCCATAACAATATGAGCATGGCCATGATCAACCATGTCGCGCACAATATGACAGGCGAGTCGAATGTTTGGTCCACGATCAACAATATCGCCAACAAAAACAACTTTCCGCTTAGGATGTTGATACACACCATTGCGCTTGCTGTAACCCATCTGTTCCAACAGCTCGATTAGCGTATGTCCACAACCATGGATATCACCAATCAAGTCGTAGCCTTGGTGCATACTCAATCTCCGAGATTACCACTCCAGCCCAACTTAGTGCGGCAGATTTCATAGAAATTATGCCCTTTGGGATGAATCAATTTCAATTTGTGCGATTTCTTACGAATGGTGATGCTATCACCCGGAGCACAGGGGATATGGCTTTGACCATCGCAGCTGACAGTTGGATATAGACCTTGGCTGGCATCCACCACAATTTTAATTTCACTCTTGCCATCAACCACAATGGGGCGACTCGACAAGGTATGCGGAAACATAGGGACTAATACCAGTGCATCTAAACACGGATGCATAATCGGGCCGCCGCCAGAAAGCGAATAAGCGGTGGATCCCGTCGGCGTTGAAACAATCAAACCATCGGAGCGCAAGTTATAGACAAACTGACCTTCGATGTACAAATCAAAGGCAATCATACGCGCGGACTTACCTGGGTGCAGAACGACGTCGTTCAAGGCTGCTGCCGCACCGATCGGATTGCCATCTCGCTTAATTTCCGCATCGAGTAAAAAACGGCGCTCTTCGATGTACTTACCGTCGAGCACGGCTTGCACCGCGTCGCACATGCCCTCATCTGGGCTGATATCGGTTAAGAATCCTAAGCGACCACGGTTAATACCCAGCACTGGCGTATTGAAACGCGCCAGCGCACGTGCAGCGCCAAGCAAGCTGCCGTCACCGCCCACAACAACCACAAGATCACATATTTCGCCCAGCAAATTGACGTTAGATACTTGCATGCCATGCCCCGGCATCACCTCGGCAATACGATCATCCAGAATGACGTGATAGCCTTCATCCACCATGTAACGCGATAAACGGCGAATCGTTTCAATGACTTTATTGCTGTTTAATCGACCGATAATGCCGATATTGCGAAATTCTTCCATTACGAAACCTGATCACCTCAATTTGGGCACAGCTGTGATACTGTGCGCACTATATTTGCACGGCGCTACTGCAAGAAAATGGTAAAGCGGCGCCATCAAAACGTTAGTCGCTTTATACCATACAGGAGTGAAAAACACTTGTTGACCTCCCCGCTTAGTCCAGAGCATCCATTTTTTGCGATCGAGTGTAAAGCGCAGCGCGATATGCTGTGGAGCGTACTCGGACCATCCATACTTGATTGCGATTGGGCCCCGCTACAGCCCAGCTGGCTGCAAGCCGACTGGCAGTTACTCAGCCACGCACAAGCTGAGTTTACCTCAGAGTTTTCCAGTACTCGTCTTGGCCTGATGTTCGAACAGCTATGGCAACATGCCCTTACCCTCTCAGGTCAGGAATGGCAAGCTAACTTGCAAATTAGCAGCCATGAACGAACATTGGGCGAACTAGATTTACTCCTCAAACAAGGGGATAAAGAATGGCACCTAGAACTAGCAGTTAAATTTTATTTAGGTCATCGCGGTGAATGGATCGGCCCTAATCGGCGTGATCGCTTAACCGACAAACTGGCCCATACCCAATCTCACCAACTGACGTTATCGCAACAGCCCGAAGGAAAACAAGCACTAGAACTTGCCGGATGGCACACCCCTGAGTCACAAGCACTAATGCGTGGTTGCTTATTTCATCCCGCCAAACCGGAGTTTAACGGCAGCCTTCCCAAAGAGGTCTCTGCAAATCACTGGCGTGGGCGCTGGTGTCACTATCGAGATACCGAAGCGGTATTGCCCGAAGGGCCTTGGTACGTATTGTCCAAACCGGATTGGATAAGCCCTGCGCTTTGCCCAATAACCGTAGATCGCACAGAACTGCTGCGCTATTTAACGTCTCACTTTAAACATTTAACCATCGCTGTTTGTGCGGTCGTCGTCGTTCACGGCACTCATGGCTGGGTCGAACAACAACGTTGGTTAATCATGCCGGATAACTGGCCGCAGGGACTGGGCTAAGGCCCATGCTTCGTCGTCCTTGCAAACCACCGGTATGAATAATTAAACGGCGAACATTCGTCAAGCGATTCGCGGCCTGCTCTTGCTCTAAAGCCCAGATAACTTTAGCCGTGTAAACTGGATCAAGCGGCAATTCAAGTGCGTCATAATGCTGAATCACTTGCTTTACCGCATCAGGACAACGTCCAAAGCCGCCACCGTGATACTGATCTAACACCTGCCAGCGTTTATTAAAGCCAAGCGCTCGTTGCCAGCGTTTCTGTTGCTCACCCTGATCCGCCACACAATTAACACCAACAAGCTTAGTCTCAACGGCTAATCCCGCGGCCATTCCTAGCGCTGTAGTACCCGTTCCTAATGCCAGCCACACTTCATCATAACCTGACGCCCGTTCGGCGAGTAACGCACAGCCCTGACGACCCTCAACCCCACCCCCGCCCTCAGGAATAACCCATGCGTCCCATTGCTGAGCCAAGTGCTGTCGGTAAGCTTCGTCATAACGCAACGCGTATTGCTGTCGATTACAGAACTGCAATTGCGCACCCCATCGTTGACAATCCGCTAACGTCGGTGTCAGAGGCAAGTCAGCAAAGCCTCGTACCATTAAAGTCAACGCTACATTGGCTTGTGCACAAACAGCGGCTAACGCATGAAGATGATTCGAATAGGCACCACCAAAACTCAACAATCGACTACAGCCAGAAGCCTGCCATGCTTGTAGGTGTCCCATTAATTTAAAGATTTTATTGCCGCTAACAACCGCATCTAGTTTATCTAAGCGCAACACATCACAACGGCCCTCCCCTTGCCATTCGGGCAAGGGATGAGTCGGCACAGTTTGGGAAATAATGGCTGATACGACTTCACTCGGCGACATATAGATCTCGGCACATAGCCTTCTTTAGAATTTCTTTTTAGCCTGAGATGATGGATCCGTTGGAATTCCAAACTGGTCATCGGCTTGCGCGGCTTCTTCTTTCGACAATCCACGCGACAAGGCATTGTTCGGCTTAACTGGGTTCTTATTATCATACAAAGCAGCAGTCCGCTGAACTAACTCACGAATACGCTGAGTTCTCTCCGGATACTGTAGATCAAACTCGATCAACAATTTTTTTGCGGCCTTGTAGTAATTCGAGGCCGTAAGTACGTCTCCGCGCTGCCCAGCTACATCACCTTGAGCCGTATAAGTGTCGACCTCGCGTTCCAGCATAGTCATGCGTAAGTAGCGCCGATATTCCAACATGGTGGTTTCGGATATCACCCGAGCTTTCGCTAACGGCCCTAACGTTTTTAAGATGCGTATTAATTGACGACGCCCGTAGCGTAACTCTCGATCACTTTTGAACACCTTACGCAAATTTTGGCTTTGGCCAATCTTCTGACGATACTCATCAACATCAAACGATGGTGTGGTCGCTGCATCTTTGTCAGCTTTAGGCATCATAGCCTCTGCACGCTCGTACAACTGCGCCACACGATCCAAAACAAGGTGCTGAATTTCTTGATGATTATCGACCAAAATCAAAAATTCGAGCGCTTCCAGTACATCATCAGCCTTTTGTCTTATTAGCCGTGCTTGTTCCCGTTTGGCATTATTCGCTTGCTGCCTACGTCCCCAAAACACCAAGGCACATAAGACTAAACTGATAGGTATCGCGATGGCGATGACCAATCCAATTGCCGACATAGACTAAGCCTCTCTGCGAATAATGTGCTATTCCTAGCAAGTCAGTGATAAAAAATATAGCCGATTAATACCAATGTCGGGCATATAGATGTCGCTATTGAGTGAAAGTTTAGCAACTTTTCCGCACACTGCCGGTCAAGTTGCAACATCAGAAATATACATCTGGACTTGACCGCACCCTAGGGTGTGCCTTTAAAGTGTCGCCTCTTAGGCTCGCTGAATCATCAGAACAAGGGTTAATCAAAGGACTATGGGCAAATCTCTGGTCATCGTGGAATCGCCAGCAAAGGCTAAAACGATTAATAAGTACCTAGGCAATGATTTCATTGTAAAGTCCAGTGTCGGCCACGTGCGCGACCTGCCAACATCAGGCTCTGCTAGCAAGAGTGATCCGAAAGAGCGCGCTCGCCAAGCAGCGCTTACTCGTAAAATGTCGCCAGATGAAAAGGCAGAGTACAAAAAACAAAAGGCACAAGATCAACTTATTAACCGCATGGGTATTGATCCCGAACACGGTTGGAAAGCGTCTTATGAAATTCTTCCCGGCAAAGAAAAAGTCGTAGAAGAATTGAAACGCCTCGCAAAAGATGCCGATCAAATCTATCTCGCAACGGATTTGGACCGCGAAGGGGAAGCCATCGCTTGGCACCTGCGGGAAATTATCGGCGAGAAAGACAAGCAATACCGTCGCGTGGTATTCAACGAAATTACCAAAAAAGCGATTCAAGCAGCGTTTGAAAAACCATCAGAGCTGAATATGAATCGTGTTAATGCCCAGCAAGCACGTCGTTTTCTCGATCGCGTCGTGGGCTTTATGGTATCGCCCTTGTTATGGGCCAAAGTGGCTCGTGGCTTATCGGCAGGTCGCGTGCAGTCCGTTGCAGTGCGCTTAATCGTAGAACGTGAACGTGAAATTCGCGCCTTCGTACCAGAAGAATATTGGGAAGCTTTTGCCGATTTAAATACGGACTCTGGCGAAATACTGCGTACTCAAGTAGCCCGTCGAGCTAACAGCGAATTCCGACCAAGCAACGAAGCCGATACGTTCGGTGCCTTAGAGCTGATCCGTAAAGGCCCATTCGTTGTTACTAAGCGCGAAGATAAACCGACCAGTTCGAAACCAGCCGCGCCTTTTATTACCTCTACCTTGCAACAAGCCGCAAGTACGCGCTTAGGGTTCAGCGTAAAGAAAACAATGACACTGGCGCAGCGCTTATACGAAGCCGGTTTTATTACCTATATGCGTACCGACTCAACCAATTTGAGCCAAGATGCCGTTGCCAGTGCTCGTGATTATATTCAGCAGCATTTTGGTGACCAATACCTACCAGACCAACCGCGCATTTATAGCAGCAAAGAAGGTGCTCAAGAGGCTCACGAAGCTATCCGTCCTTCCGATGTAACGGCAAAATCCAGTGTTTTGGCGTCCATGGAGCCAGATGCGCAGCGCCTATACGATTTAATTTGGCGGCGTTTTGTTGCCTGTCAAACGGCTGATGCGCGCTTTACCAGCACCAGCGTTACTGTGACTTCTGGCGAGTTTGAATTAAAAACTCGCGGTCGCATTATTCGCTTTGACGGTCATTTAAAAGCCCTGCCATCGCAAGGTGGTAAAGGTGAAGAAGATATCTTGCTTCCGGACGTATCCGAAGGCGATGTTCTGCACTTAGACAAGCTGGAACCTAAACAACATTTCACTAAACCATCTCCGCGTTTCTCGGAAGCGGCATTGGTTAAAGAGCTAGAAAAACGCGGTATCGGTCGTCCTTCAACCTACGCGTCCATTATCTCGACCATTCAAGAACGTGGCTATGTCAGCCTGAAAGCTCGTCGCTTCTATGCTGAAAAAATGGGCGATATTGTTACCAGTCGCTTAGTTGAAAACTTCGATGACTTAATGGATTTTGGTTTTACCGCCAGCATGGAAGAAAAACTGGATGATATCGCCGATGGCGAGGTGAACTGGACCTCTGTACTCGACGAATTTTATCAAGACTTTCGCGCTCAACTGGATACCGCCAGTAGCGAAAATGGAATGCGCTTAAATGCCCCCGTTGATACCGATATTGACTGCCCTAATTGCGGTCGTCATATGCAAATTCGTACCGGCAGCACCGGCGTATTCCTAGGTTGTTCTGGCTATGGTTTAGCGCCAAAAGAACGCTGCACACAAACGCTTAATCTAATTCCTGGTGAAGAAGCCATCACCGCAGAAGAAGATGAAGAAGCAGAAAGCCGTCGCTTAATGAGCAAGCGTCGTTGCAAGATTTGCGACACCGCCATGGACAGCTATTTGTTAGATGAACATCGTAAAGTTCATATTTGCGGTAATAATCCAGATTGTAATGGCTTCGAAGTCGAAAAAGGTCAATTTAAAATTAAAGGCTATGATGGTCCACGTCTGGAATGTGATCGCTGCGGATCTGAAATGCAGCTAAAGTCTGGCCGCTTTGGTAAATATTTTGGCTGCACCAACAACGAATGCAATAACACGCGAAAGTTGTTAAAAAATGGTGAAGCAGCAGCGCCAAAAATGGATCCTATTCCAATGCCAGAACTACGCTGCCTGAAGGTTGATGATAGCTATGTACTGCGTGATGGCGCTGCCGGTCTCTTTTTAGCGGCAAGTCAGTTTCCCAAAAATCGAGAAACACGCGCCCCTTTGGTTTCTGAATTAATTCCATATCAAGCGCAACTACCGGAAAAATATCACTATTTACTGGATGCCCCACGCGCTGATGACAATGGTAATCCTACGATTATCCGTTACAGCCGTAAAACCAAAGAGCAATACGTAATGACTGAAGTCGAAGGCAAAGCCACTGGTTGGAGTGCCTATTTCGATAAAGGTCGCTGGGATATTACCGAGAAAAAAGCCGCAGCAAAACCGAAATCGGCTGCAAAAAAAGCAACCGCCCAGAAGAAAGCCTGAAACACAAACTGGCGATTTGAGACGCATACTCAAATCAGAAAAAAGTGTTAAAAAAAGCCGGCATTATCGGCTTTTTTTTCATTCTAACGTCCGATGTTCAAACGGTAATTAAGGTTTTAGGGTTACCTCTCAACCCAATGACATACGGAGCATGTTATGCAAAACCACCTCAAATCAACCTTTAAAACCTTTTTTCTAAGCTGCTTAATGGCGATTGCTATTCCTAGTCTTGCTGGTGAGCCAAGTACTCGTTTGATTAATATTAACAGTGCTAATGTTGAACAATTAAGTGAACTAAAAGGCGTCGGCAAGGCCAAGGCAGAAGCCATCATTGCCTATCGCGAAGCACACGGAAAATTCTCTTCACTCGAAGAGTTAGCGGCCGTAAAAGGAATTGGCGCAGCTACGATAGAAAAGAATAAAACGCTGCTAGCTCTCGAGTAACATACATAAAAAAACCGCTCACAACCTAGTTATGAGCGGTTTTTTTAACCTGTATTCATTGCGAAATTAAGCAATTACCCCACTCGCAGCGCATTAACAAATGACTATCGTCTTGGCAGGTGACATCATAAATTTCATATGGCCACCCACCTTTTAAAAGTTGCACTTCGGCATTTGGGCAGCCCTGACGCTTCGATAATTTTTCAACAACATATAAAGAGCGGCCGTATTGACGCTGGGTTTTCAACTCCACCATGCCACGACGTAAATCTAATTGTTCTGCATCATTAACCGAACGGCGCTGTAATGTTACTAACTCGCTATAAATCTCATCTGAACCGTGCAAATCCCACTTGCCTTGATTGTATTGGTCTAAAACCTTAATACACAATTCTTCTCGACCGTCTTCATCACCCGCTTTATCCATAAGCCGAGTAACGGTTTCTTCGGCCCGCTCAGTAACCTCCCACGTCATCGCCATGGCTAACCGAGCACCTGTTTCTGCTCGAGTGTCCGTTACCGTGACAATATTATAAGCCAAGCCAAAATCAGCACCCTTAACAAACGAACCATTGCGCTCCCACCAGTTATTACGAGCGGTTAAACCCGCTTGATGGGCACTAGGACTGACATCACGGCATTGAGAAACCCAAGTACGCAACATAGTATCGGCTTGCAAAGCATAAAATATAGCCTCACCCTTTGGGGATAATGGTGTCTGCTGCGCACAGCCTTGAATAATGATCACGGTCACTACAGCCAAAATAAAACCTAATTTCACGGGTTAGCTCCTCTTGTTATTGTTAAGCAAAAATTTACGCGCCTGTTCTTCATTAAACGGCCAGTCTAATTCCTGCTCAGTGAGTTCGTTCAAAATAACGGGGATTCGTGTCGCGTAACGCTCAACAAGATGGTCTGACTCGGCAATATCTTCCTGATAGAGAGTTACCTCTATACCTTCTGCTGCAACCACGACAACTTGAGCTGCAATATCACACAAATGGCAGCCATCAGTACCGAATAATACAAATGTCATCAAACCCCTCCGCATCGACTTTGAGTATACCGCTACGCAAAGGGGCTGACTATTGATCAGAGTAGGCGATTTAAACCTTGATTAAAGCTTTGCAATATATAGAAATCAGATTTTTGTTTTTCCGGTAACCATTGCTGCATCATGTCCTGTAGCGTCGTACGCGGCTCTGCCAACGGACTCGCTTGATCTAACGCTTTAATGTATTCATCGACATATTGCGCTAAAGGCGATTGCAACGAATCCAACTTAGGTGTCGGCAATGACGGTGCACCCGCCGCATAGGCGCGACTAACGGACGAGAAAGACCGTTGGCGCAAATCTAAACTCATCGACGCAAGTTCATTGCCATCGAAGCCTAAATCCATCGCCTCTCCTAATGCTGCCCCCAGATCCCCACCAAAAAATTTATCACTTAATGATTTCACATCATCGAATAACGCAGACAGTGCATTCAATTCGCCTTGATCAAGTGAACCTTCGACGTCTAACTCAAAGCTCTGTGAAAACATGGAACCCGACAAGCTAGTTGAGCCATTGCTCACACCAAATTGATCTTGCTGATATTTAAAATTAACAGTGACTTTATCGCCATCTTGCGTAATCACCTGCATCGACAATGAATTAGAATTCCCTCTAACCCGACTTTCTGAGATGACAGACTGATTGGTAATATTCATATTTGTCTCAATACTAGCTGGGACATCTTCAACTGGAGCAGCGGCGCTATCTGGAGCAGCGGCGCTATCTGGAGTAGCCAAGGCATCAAGCCCGTCATCGACGAGTTTGCGACTCGCGCTAATTTGCGCTTTTATCTCGTCATTAAGCAAACCCATACTATCGAGCATATCTTCAGCATCGGCATAACCCTTTGATATCCCAGAGCGAGCGGCTTCGATGCGTTGCTGAATTCGTTCTTCATCAGCACCTTGGTTACGCAGTGACTCAATACCCGCGGTAACGTGAGCAAGAATATTCGCCGCAGTGTCTTGAGCACTCTGTGTTGGGCCTTGCACTACCCTAATGGCGGCTTTCGGAGTTGCTTGCCTTGCTATTAAATCAGTGTTCGTTTCTGTCGTGAGTTTACGCCCAGCGCCATCGGCAGATGGCCCAGAATGCTGATGGCCTGACGCATATGAATGGTAGGAATTCAATGAATTGTTAAATTGTATGCTCATGGGCTATCTCCCGAGCCTTGCATTGTGCTTAGTCTATCGGCAGAAAAGAGCAAAACTTGAAACTGAAACTAGTAACAAATTGCACCTTGTTGATACTCATGAGGCAATTCGACCGACCAAGTAATCGCTTGTTCGTCAATAGCATCTAACAATTGTTGCGAGTTGTATTGACGGTAACGCATAACCAACAAGGTGCGGTACGCCGCGGTTAGCGCTTGCTCCGTAAGCTGAAGCGTCTCTTCTAGTGTCATGATCTCTGCTTCAACTAACAACTTCCGCCACTGTGTATAGTTGCGCGAAGTAAGTTCATGATCGACTAACGGATTAATGAGCGAGTTCTGATTTGCGCTATTCATAACATCAACCTGCAAATTTTCTATGGGAGTGGATCACCACAATGAACTCTGACGCCACAAACTACCAGTTCATTTCTTGAACACTTTGGTGAATTAAAATCAATAATAATACAAAAAAAGATACAATAACTAAGATTTAAGCAATAGATTTAGATTGAAATCAGCGCCGGCTATTGCGATATTCGATAGGGGTTTGATTGGTCCAGCGCTTAAACGCTCGATAGAATGTGCTTGGTTCCGAGAAACCCGTAAGGTAAACAATTTCGTCAATGCTCTCCGCAGTTCCTGACAACAACCGCTTTGCTAAATTACAACGATAGTCCGCCAGTAATTGATTAAAATTAGTACCGGCTTCAGCCAATCGAGTGCGCAAAGTTCGCGCCTTCATATTTAGGCGTGATGCGACGTCTTCTAAATTCACTTGACCTGTTTCTAATACTTCGCCAAATACTTTGTATACCCGAGCGACGACATCTTGTCGCTCCAACTTGGCAACATGCTCACTAGCCAGCTTTTCATGCAACCGCAATAACTCTGGCTCGGCATGCAATGACGGTAAATCGAGTAAGTAAATATCAAAATGGATGCGCGTTTCGGGTTGCGAAAAACGTACAGGGCAACCAAAGATACGTTCGAACTCACTAGTATCTACAGGAGCCGAATGGGAAAAATCAATCGCCGAAGGACGGAATGCACCGTCAGTAACGTAACGGAAGAATCCGATCAGGCCAAGTACCATACATTCATTTAAATGGCGTAATGAACCCAACAATTTGCTAGCACTATCAACAACAATACATGCTAAATCGTCATGAACTTCGATACTGGCTTGCGATGCATCGCTTAGCAGACGTTGATAATTGAATGCACGAGCAAGTCCGTCACCAAACGTAGGGCTAGAAAGAAACAGATATTGCAATACCTGACCTTTATAAACCGGCATATGTTCGCCCAAATGCAAACCAATGTTTGAATCTTGACTCACCTCCTCCATAACGCTCCAGAACAAGCCCTGAGCTTCATGAGGGGTACGCACATTGCGGTCAGTCAGCAATTCTGGAGTAATCCCCAGTCGTTTACACACTTCAGAAACATCTAAGCCCATTTTCAGCATCGCTTGGTGAGCTAACTGAATCATAATGCCTGAGTCTCTTAATTCCGCCATTCCGCCAGACATAACTGATTGATATTCCTTGCGAGTATTGGTGGAATTCTGCCACATAGCGCAAAGGCTGCAAGCCTTATTGGCCAAAGTGACGTAAACGACATAGACTAAGCGCCAATGAAGCCAGCAACAAGTTCATTGTAAATTGTTTGTTTTGTTATAACTTGGCCTGTATCGCCGCAAGGACTGTTCACTATGAATCCAACGACACACCTGCAACTTAATGCGACTCCTAACAACCTGAGTCAGTACGCTCGTTGTGTTATCCAGAAAGTGACTAAGAATGGCAAAGCTGATTTACCTAACCTCGACGTTGTGCAAAACAATGTTCGTACCACCCAAGAACGTATCTCTGCCTATGCGCGCGTTTGTGGCTTTGACCACAACTCCAATTTATTACCAATCACTTACGCACATACACTCGCATTTCCATTACACATGGAAATGATGCTACATGAATCTTTTCCGGTTACACCAATGGGCTTGGTTCATATCCGTAACAGCATCACCCAGCATCGCGCGATTCGCGTCGATGAGACGATGGATATTCGTTGTTTTTTTGCTAATGGCGAGCGCACTAGGAGAGGTTTGGAGTTCGATATCAAAACAGAAGTGCGCATTGGTGGAAACTTAGTTTGGGAAGGTACGAGCACTAATTTAGCCAGAGTTGCAGGACTTGGCGTACCCAAGAAAGCCAAAAGCAACACTCCCCGTCCGGCCTTGCCTGAATTCACAATGACAGAACGTTGGATTTTAGCCACTGATTTAGGCCGTCGTTATGCCCGAGTATCTGGTGACACGAATCCTATCCACTTGCACTCAATTCCCGCAAAGTTCTTTGGCTTTAAAGGCCATATTGCTCATGGCATGTGGAGCAAAGCTCGCGCAGCAGCAGCTTTATACAAAAAAGTAAATTCTGAAGCCTGCACCATCAGTGTTGAATTTAAGTTACCGGTTTTTTTACCGTCGAAGGTGGAATTTAACTACACCGAAAGCGACGATGCCATCAACTTTGATCTACGCGATGACAAAGGACAAAAAGTACACATGAAAGGACAAATAACCAAACTTTAAGCCGAGTTCAGAAGTGCTATAAGACTACAGGTCAGTTAACTCAGACCTGTGTTTTATTGACGTTTTAACTCCACGCAAAACCCACTCCTTCGCATCCTCCACATCATCAAACAGTGCTACTGGATAACCCGGTGCATGATAAGACAAAAACATCGATGTTAAATGACGTAGCATAAAGGAGCTGCCCACAATCGCCACCGCTTCGGTAGATTCTAAAACCTGTGGATGCGAGGCAAATAGCTGTACTTCAAAATCCACTGTCAAAATGTGTTGCGCAAACATCACAACCGGACGCCTAGCTCTCCCTGTTAAACGCAAACGTTGTCCGTAAAGAAAACGCATTAAATCAACACTTAAATGACTTAAATCCGTCAGATCGTGGTACACAATACCGTCTTCACCAAGCCGAGTAATTGGCTTAGATAATTGATCAGTGTCTCGAATTGACATATTACCTTCAGTTATAAGTGCACAGGGTTTTGCACGCTATCTAAATTTTTTTATAAAAGAAATAGGGATTCGACGTACGAAGGTCAATTGGCGACAACATGACACAATATAACCCACATATTGGCCCACTAGGAGCAACTCAATCTTATAGTAATCAGATGAAGAAGAATGCATTGCTTAAAAATATCAAGAACTCATCCTGACGCCAACTGCCGACAGATTTAAAAGATTGGCTTTATCTTGGCTAGCCTGCTGGTATTATGACCGCTCAAGTCGTAGTCAGTACAAACCCTCATAAAACAACTAACTGACCGACATTAACAATAACAAAAATGGATTCTCTCATGCGCTTAACCGCTACCCTTGGAACTATTGCTGCCCTCATAATCCCGTCGCTAGCATTAGCAGGCGAAGGCTTTGTCGGCGTTACCGCTGGTATTACTGACTCCCAAGACATGGATCAATTCAGTGAAAACTTTCGCATTATTATTGGTCCTAACATTACTGAAAACCTGTCGATGGAACTCGGCATACTCGATATGGGTGAAGCCGGATTTGATGATCCAGTCGCGGATTTCAGCTCAGCAGGAGATGGTGTTGCGCCACGTTTTAATGATATTCAAAGGGGCAGTGTCGATCGTATTAGCGGCACGGGAGATCAACAAGGATCAGCTACCTATACAGGCTTAAGCAGCATCCACCCTCGTAGCTTTCTAATCACTATGCGCTATCGTTTTGGCCTTACTGACACTGTCGACTTTTTTATCAAAGGTGGGGCAAACGCTTGGGTCGCTAAATACGATGACGTAGAAATTATAGCTTATGAAGACGGCACCACTACGAGACGAATATCCAAATCAAGCGAAACTTCTGCTGTTGATCTAATTACTGGCGGTGGTTTTTTATGGAATGCCTACAAGAGCATGACAATTCGTGCCGAATTAGAGACCACAGCGCTAGATAGCCAACTTTTCCCTCGGGCTCGCTTCCAACTTCTGACTCTTGGATTGCAATACGAGTTCTAAAAGCAATACCTATTTTTATTAGAAAGATGCAAGCCCAAAGCAAGAAAACATCTTATTCCATCTTGCTCGGGTGCTTTCAATTTTCTTTTCAATTGAAAACTTTTGTCAATAATTAGTGTCGTACCTTCTCACAAATGGGTCAAAACCGTGCTACCTTTGGTAGCAGGTGACAAAAATGGTCACTTGGGGGTTACCATAAACCTTGGTTTACGCCACCTAAATTTGCTGGACTGGTTTTTGCTAACGAAATAGTTAGAAAAATAACAACAAACTTACGGATCAGACATTGCCACTATGAACATGGAAAAAGGTTACGTATCAACTGCACTGATCCGGCCTCTGCTGGAAAATGCTGGAACGCGCTCTTTTGAGGAGATGCCAGAAGCCTCTGAAGGTATGCAACGCGCTTTGAAACAGCTAAAAGATCCGGACAGTCGCATTAGTATTGAAGACGCCGACGAACTCATTAGCCAGTTAATCCAAACAACGGGCGATGAGGCTTTGTGCGTGCAACCGCCACACAAGTTCAATACGCACAGTAGTTGTCAGTTGCAGCATTTGTTCCTGTGTAGTAACACTTTACGTGAAGCACTCTACTACATGGAGAAGTTTTCACCTTTGCTCAGCGATCTCCTTGAAGTAAACGTCACCCGCACACGCGACAACATCATTAAGATCAAACTCCCCGTTCACGATAATGCTTTTCTTGCGAACCAACGCCATCGCACTGAAATCATTATTAGTATCATACTCAACTGGATGCGTCAGTTGTGTGGAGCAGAGCTAGAAATTGTCGGTATCAATGTACCCTTTCCGGCAACACAGTACCAACAACAGCACAGTCAGCAGTGGCGGACCACAATTCAATACAATGCTGACGAGTGCAGTATTCAACTGCACAGTAAATGGCTAGATGAAGGCTTGCACAAAACGAACCCACACATTCTCGGTATGATGAAGCGTGAAGTTGAAGAGCAGTACCGCAAGCTAGCACGCTCTGGGTCTTTAGCCGAAAGAATACGTAAAACGCTCATGCAGGATAAAATCCGCTTAAACGCCAACCAGCAAGAAGTTGCCAGCTACTTCCACATCAGTGCGCGTACTCTCAATCGCCATTTACATCGCGAAAATACGTCACTTAAGCAAATCGTTACGCAAGTGCGATTAGAAACAGCCAAGCAGATGCTGATTGCTTCTGAAGACAGTATTGAGCAAATTGCTCTGCAGGTTGGTTTGTCTGGGCGTCGTACGCTGGATCGAATATTCATCAAAGAAGTGAGTCAAAGCCCTGCCCAGTTCCGTCAAAACAACCGCCGTCACGCGATGGCCGGTTAGCCCACTGACGGTAAAATACTAAATTCGATAGTGATACGTCTTAATGTCACTATCGAGCATACTTCCTAGGCAATGCCTAATAATCTTATGCGTTGAATCGCCAACACCGATAACGCATCGGTAATACGACCATCCATCACCATCGCAAAAACCTCATCAAACGGCAGACGTCGAACGGTTAGTACTTCGGTTTCTTCCATTTCAGTCTCACCTTGCGCTAAGCCACGTGCAACAAATACGAATCCTTCTTCATTGGTAATGCAATTACTCATGTGTACATGGCCACAAGGCATCAGCTCACTCGCGATTAAGCCGGTTTCTTCCTTTAATTCCCGTAATGCACAGGCGGCTGGATCTTCGTCTAACGGACAACCTCCCATCGGTATTTCCCAATGATACTGACTCAAGGGGAAACGATATTGACCAACTAACCAAGTATCGCCATTTTCGGCCAGAGGCACGACGCCCACCGCTCTATTTTTAAACGCTACAGTGCCATAAATCCCAGGATTACCAGCAGGATTGATCACCTGATACTCGTCAATCTTAATCCAAGGGTTCTGGTAATACGTTTTTGACGATGTTATCTGCCAAGGACTAATGTCATCATGCTTCTGAGTCATGCTCTTTCCTTACCGTTTGCGAGATGCTAGCGACGGCAATCCAAAGTATGCCCGCTAGCCCCCCAAATAAATGCGCCCTAGTTTCAACGCGCCCCCCCAGCCACGAAGCCATAGCCAAGTCATCATACATAGGCGACTGCTCCCACAGCACCTTGCCCATCACCATCGCAACAGTCGCCCACACCACGCGACGACTGTAGAACGGCGAATACCAGATAGCGATCAATATAGCACCATGCAAAGCGCCTGAAAGCCCAACATATATATGTAAATCAGGAGCGAACCAATACAAGCTCAAGCCATCGGCCAGCAATAGCCAAAACATAGCGCTTAAAATTAACAATGGATGGCGATAATCGGCGATGTAGGCAACCAAAGCCAAGCCACACAGATTGAAAAGAAGATGATAGAGCGAGAGATGCACTAGATGACCGGTAACAATTCGCCACCATTGACCAGCGTTAATTGCCACACGGTCAAATTGCAACCACTCAGCAAAACCTGATTCAGAGAATTGAATTACAAGACAAACAAGGGCTAAGCCGACGAAGATAAGGATTGATCTCAAAACCGAGATCCTACGCTGAGACTATGCGCGATAGTGTAACCTTTGCCGCGGCAAAAAGGCGATCAACAACAACCAAACCCAAGCTCCCCCACCGGATGATCCAGAGGAAGAACTACTAGCGTCAACCACAGGTAGATTCGGAGCCATGGAATCAGCATTAAGATCACCGACGCTGACTAAAACCCGAACACTGACATCAAACGGAGCGACCACAAATGGACTGGAGGAGTTACTGCGGACATAGGTTAAACCGCTAGCCATACCTTGTGTGTCGGCAAGTATCGGTGCGTGGGAGCCATTGGCAACACTATCAACTTGCAGGTACAAGGTGCCAGCACTGACTTTTTTCGCACTGGAAAACAATAACCGATTCCAACCGGCCTTTACGCTGTAATGCTGTCGAGCCACTTCACCATCCGGAGACCATACATCGAAATTTCGATATATGCCTACGGTAATATCACTAGCTCCATGTGCAAACCAATCAATGCCATCAACCGAGGTAACGCTGGACGAAAGCGCTACTGGCATCGCCATTGAGCCTGAGCCACCATAAGCGCCCCACAAACCGTTTGGAGGCAGTTCGTCATAGCCAATATTGTCGCCATGAATATCAATACTACTGGTCACCGAGACCGATGCACTTGTATTGGTCGACAAGCTAGCTAGAGTGACAGCTCCGCGACTGTCGCTATAAAGCGGATAGCCGGATGCAGATTTCATCACCTGCTTTGAAGAACCCAACACAAGACTGTCACTTGGCTCAAAAGTCGACAATAGCATTAAATGCTCAGCCACATCGCTTGTTAAAGACGCCAGCGGACCAAATCCAAAATTGTCATCAATCTGCGAAATCAATAGCCCTTCATCAGGTACACTCATGTCAAAGCCAGTTTGATAACGATATTCAAGCAATAAGCGCTTGCCATGACGATAGGCATCTAACGGAATTTCAATAATATCTGGCGATATCGCTAGCGCTTCGAGTGTGCTGCTACCTGTGGTCACCACAGTCTCTGCGGCAAAGCCTGCCAATAGTTTATTCCACGCCATCATGTGAGATGGGAAATCTCCAGCGTCACCACCGCCACTATTCCAACCGCCGTAGCTCATTAATCCCCACTGGCCGATTCCTTGGCCAATGCCTAAATAGTCGTACAGGTCGGGAAGATTGAATAATAAATGGCCTAACTCATGAGAAATCAAACCGGTTGTCGCCATATGGCGTTCATGCTGCTCGCCAAACATGGTGTACTCACTTAGCCAAACGCCACCAGAATTCACTGCTGTGACCGAAGATTTATGCGCCCATATGCGTGGATGCGTACTTCCAGCACCGGCATAGGCTTGCTCAAAACCTGAAATCAAGAGCACAACCGCCACTTCGTTAGGATCGATCCAAGTGTCGCCATTCAAATCATAAGCCGTTAAATTCACCACGCTTGCAACATACGATAAAGCTGCTCCAACTAACGCCTGACTACTCAACCCATATTGATTACCAAAATCGGGGTGATCTGTGGTGAGCGTCATCGTAACAATACCGTCGTCACGCGTACCCGACTGCTCTGCCACCGGTTCAATATCAAATTGGCCGTAGGAGTTCTCTAAAAAGTAATCACGAACACTATTAGCCTTGCTACCAAACATGCGCTCAGCAAACTCTGCATCACTGTATGTCGAACTCTGATTAGCAAAGTCAACACGCACAACCACTAACGGCTGCTTGTGTGTCCCTCCCCCATAACGATACGGTTGATGTTGCGGAGCTGCCGCACTGATAGTGGCATTGGCTTTAGGGGTACCAGAAATTTGCAGGTCATCAGAAGCCTCGGGAGCGGACACTAACTGGCCAAACTTGGTAGCCAAAGGGACGACCTTGCCGTCTCTGTCTACCTTAGCGAGATAGAGAGTGCCATTAACCTCAACCAGTAAACGGCCATCATCCAGACGCATATAGGGGTCATCACGACTCCCCATCAAGGTAACGGAATAAACTTCGCCCGACGCCAACTCAATGGAGGTTTGTTGCAGAGCCGTGGGCATACTGGCCCAAGCCGACAAACTAAAAAGCATTAAGACAAGGAAGCGTAATATTGGCATGACAATAAGAATTTGGTAGGAGATCTACCTAGACTCTAGCCAAAAATCAGCGAATGTGTGAGGTCGAGTAACAAGTTCCTACAATTCTTCTGAAGACTGACGCTATTCATCGATAATAGTGCCAAATCGCCAACAGACAGGCGCTTTCTTCTACCCATGGAACGGCAGCTGAAAACTAATGTTGGTTAAATCGCATGTATACCAACAAGATAATAGCAACTAAGACACTCGAGCCTAACTCTGCCTAAGGTTCAGAAATGATCGGTTAGTTCAACGAATCGAGTGTGATGAAAAACGCTGCTGCAAATATTGCAATATAGTGTCTGGGTTATACAGCCAGTCATTGCATTCGCTGCCATCAATGCGTAGACAAGGCACCCTTGGTTCACCGCCACCGTTAACCAACTCATTACGGTAGGCATTAACGCGCTCGACGTCTTTTTCAACAACACGCAAACCAAGACGTTCACAGTAACGTTTTATTGCAATAGAAGACGGACAACTACGACAAAAATAAAGATGCATACGGCGTGATTCGCGATCAAGCATACATTGCTCATCAGTAGAACGCGCGATGGGTTTGACCGGAAGAAAACGGTCAACTAGATCCAGTGTTTTGCCTTTTAGTTGTCTCGTAAGATTCATACTTAAGCATGCCGTTGGCTTTGGATGGTCGGCATTGTATTCGCCTAATTACAAATATCCAGTAGCAAATTGAACTATTTGTAATCTTTTGTTTCAGCGGCGGGTTTTGACAGTTTTTTTGTAAGGAATAGCGAAGTAAATCGCATCATCCCCCCAGATTCAGAAACATCACGGACAGCATAACGACCAGAATGGTCGCCACCAGCAACCAACGACTACGCTGGCAGAACATACAAGGTGCCTTTTGTTTTGGCTTTGTTACTGAATCGACCATCGCAAGAGCACCTGTTGTGTTATTACTGGATAATGTGATTGCGTCCGAAGGAAGGCAAATCGGACCAACCTTCCCAATGCATCCATACCGCTACTGCTTTACCCACGATATTCTTCTCAGGCACAAACCCCCACATACGGCTATCACCGCTGTTACCGCGATTATCACCCATCATGAAGTAATGCCCTTCAGGTACATCCCATTCGCCTTCTGGACCCGCCCAAATAATCGGCTGTTGCGTGCGCGTATCTCGGGCAAGAATCCACTGCACCGTTGCGGTTGAGGATGGATGTACTTCTTTACCTAAATACTTAGTAGGCCGATAAGATGGCTCACCACCCAACTCAGTCGTTGGTATGCTTACGCCATTGATGGTCAAACGACGATTTTTGTATTCAATATGGTCACCGGGCTTGCCAATTACCCGTTTAATAAAATAGCGTGGATCATTCGGTGGAAAGAACACCATGACATCA
>AZIK01010220.1_pt1 | contig 33437 bp, 32 predicted proteins | sample 359131 | NCBI WGS metagenome assembly AZIK01 (sample SAMN02429715, study PRJNA222663) | marine sediment metagenome | biome: Sediment sample; isolation source: enrichment culture of sample MGS-ANC(AMM) from oil contaminated site at the... | place: Italy: Ancona | collected 2012-02-14 | depth 6 m m | reverse complement strand
GGCTTCGCCTCCATTGCGCAGCCGCGCGTGCTGAGCGGCGTTATGCGGCTGCGTGGAGAATGACATGCGACGTGAAGTTTTAAGGATTTCTTTATGCTTCGCTTTCACTGGTGTTCTCGGTGGTTCTATTTACGCAACGAAGCCCGAGGTTCCTATTTCTGATTGCACCGAGAGGGCAGAGGTTGTGGCTGTGGTTACAATTACTTCGTCGTCACGGGTTTCCAAGTCCGCTCAGGATAAAAAGGGGAATTGGTCATTCGAGCGGCGTAGATTGATGGCAGGAGTGAAACGGTCGTTGAAAGGAAACGTCGCCAAACAGATCATTTTTGAATGTGACGGTCTTACTTTTGAAGAAGCAAATGACTACATCGTATTCCTGATTCGTGCTCAAGATCATAGTGGTAGTCCAATGGTTTGCATCGATCCTCCAAGCAGATTGGTAAAAGCGACACCAGAGAGCGAAAAACAGATTCAACGCATCATTGAAAAGCAGGAGCCGCATAAGAAATAAATGAAATAAATAAGACAGTCACGATAAGAGAGGAGGCGGCAATGCACTCTCTTAAATTTTAACGACTAAATTTTATTTATGCAGGGGAGTGTCCGGCCGATTTTTTAGTGATATTGCTTAGAATTCGTGATTCTTGAGCGAGGCTACACCTCAGACGGCTTCTGATGGTGATAGTTTTACGTGCTGCTGATTTGTTGCGTTAGGAAAGCCGTAATTTACAGGGCAAGTCCATCAAGGACTATGTACTGGAAAGAACCTTGCCAGATTCCCAGGAGAAGGCAGCACTGCAAAAACTGGAGTCATTCCTCAAGCCACGCATTGACGCAGCCATGAAGGGTGAGCGCTCTTCCTTATCCGTAGACGAGATATTTGACGAAATAGAAAACCAGTCGCAGTCGTCCTAAATGCAACCATACGAGCTTTCAAAAGATGCTGAGGAAGATCTCCGTGAAGTCGCGCGTTACACCCTCAAAAAATGGGGAATGGAGCAACTGGCGGAATATCGTCAAGGGACAAAGGAAATCCTCCACGCTATTGGGGTGCAAGATATTATTGCGCGGCAATTCTCTAAAAACTATCCGCAACTGCGTGTTACCAAATACCGTTACCACTATATATTTTTATCGCTGAAAATGTTGAAAAGCCCATTAGCATTGGCGTTATCCATTAACGACGTGACATTGTTAACCAGCTTGCAGGACGTTTAACATGACCGATAATGAAATCAACGCTGTTTTAATTTTTCAGCGCTTAATGTGTATTCGGGCGGTATACTCGGGTATCAAACAAAAGGCCAAAACCCCATGGATAAATTTACCCGCAATTATTTAATCGTGCTGAGTAGCCTGCTGCTTATTGGGTTGGTTTGGTATTTTTATGAAAGCCCCGAGGTTGCGAATCTGAATTCTGCTTTGAGTAACAATGCCGAGGTGGCGGCGTATCCTTATCGTTTTCGGGTATTTAAGGTTGAGAATGGGGTGGCCACAATGGGCACGCCGCGTTCGGCTGCGTTTGCGGCTTCGCAGGCTTTGGTGCTGTTATTTCCAGAGCTAAAAAGGGTGCCGGTAGGTGCGCCAGAAATGTTCGCAGCTCAGCAGCGAATGGCCGAGATACAAAGCAAGGCTGGAAGTATCGTAATGGGCTTTGATGCGGTTTCTAGCGTGAAGTGGCAGCTAGATGAAGGCTGGCTTCGCAGTAATGGGGTTAATCCCGAGCTCTTATAGCTATAAGGGCGTTTTTGTTCATATTCTCTTTGGGTCCAGTCACCTACATTTTGCCCTCCCTCTCAGGTATCATGCGGCCTCAGATATTCTTGCTTTGAGGTTTTTGTGTCGAACACGCCGGTTACGTCTCATCCTATTCGTTTAACTGAATACAGCCACGGTGCGGGTTGCGGTTGTAAGATTTCACCTAAGGTGCTGGATAGCATTTTGGTGTCGAAGTTGAATATTCCTATGGATGCCAACTTGCTGGTGGGCAATAGCAGCAAGGATGATGCGGCGGCGTACGATATTGGTAACGGTCAGGTAATTTTAAGCACCACCGATTTTTTTATGCCGATTGCGGATGATCCGTTCGATTTTGGCCGTATCGCGGCGACCAATGCGATTAGCGATATCTACGCCATGGGCGGTAAGCCGTTAATGGCGATTGCGATTTTGGGTTGGCCAATCAATGTGTTGCCGCCTGAGGTGGCTCAGCAGGTGGTCGATGGCGGCCGTCAGGCGTGTATGGATGCCGGTATTCAGTTAGCGGGTGGCCACAGTATTGATTCGCCCGAGCCGATTTTTGGTTTGGCGGTAACGGGCATCGTCGAAAAATCGCGTCTTAAACAAAACAATACCGCGTCTGCGGGTTGTGTTTTGTATCTCACTAAGCCGTTGGGTGTGGGTGTGTTAACCACGGCGCAGAAGCAGAAGAAGTTAAAGCCAGAGCACGAATTTTTAGCGCGCGATGTGATGTGTCAGTTGAATAAAGCCGGTGCGGATTTCGCGGGCATTGAGGGTGTTGAGGCGATTACCGATGTCACCGGTTTTGGTCTGATGGGGCACTTGTTAGAAATCTGTGAAGGCAGCGGTGTGAACGCGGTTGTGCGCTATGGCGATGTCCCAACTCTTGGCCCAGTAAAAGATTATATAGCGTTGGGCTGTTTGCCCGGCGGTACGACTCGTAACTTTGAGAGTTATGGCCATAAGCTTGCGCTGCTGAGCGATGAACAGCGCGCAGTATTGTGCGATCCACAAACCAGCGGCGGTTTGCTGGTGGCGGTGCGTCCAGAGCAGGCGAGTGCGGTAGAGGCGGTATTAGCGCAACACGAGTTACCTTGTTGTTGTATTGGTGAGCTGGTGGCCACCAACACTAACAATTCAGCACGCATCGAGGTGCTGGCGTGAGTCGCCCTGATACAAACGATTTTAGCGCCATTTTTTTACGCGATACGCCCATGATGGATACCCGTGCGCCACTGGAATATGCCAAAGGTGCATTTCCGCACACGGTGAGTTTGCCGTTAATGACGGATGCCGAGCGTGCAAAAGTCGGTACGTGTTATAAGCAACAAGGCCAAGACGAAGCGATTAAGCTTGGCCACGAGTTAGTGTCTGGCGCTGTAAAAGAAGCGCGCGTGCAAAAGTGGCTGGCCTTTGCGGCTGCGAATCCCGACGGATATTTGTATTGTTTTCGGGGTGGTTTGCGCAGCCAAATTACGCAACGCTGGCTGGCAGAAGCCGGTTGCGAATATCCGCGTATTACCGGTGGCTATAAAGCCATGCGGCGTTTTTTAATTAATACGTTAGAGCGCGTTGTCGATCAGCGTTCGGCCATTATTTTATCGGGCCGCACGGGTTGTGCAAAAACCGATTTATTAAATACCTTGCCCAATGGTATTGATCTTGAGGGCTTGGCCCATCATCGTGGCAGCACCTTTGGCAAGCGTCCGGCGGGGCAGCCTTCGCAAATTGATTTTGAAAATAATTTAGCGATTCAGTTATTACGCAAAGATCATGCTTTAGCGGGTAATGTTTCGGCGTCGATTATATTGGAAGATGAAAGTCTGCTCATTGGCCGCTGTGCCTTACCTGCGGTTTTACGTGCGCGTATGGAAGGTTCGGGTGTGGTGGTGGTGGATGCCGAATTAGAAGATCGCGTAGAGCACAGTTTTAATAATTATATTTTGCACAAGCTCGGCGAGTGGCAAGCGCAAGAGGGTGAAGAGTTAGGCTTTGCTGGTTTTGCCGCGGATCTGCGCGATTCTATGCAACGTGTGCGCAAGCGTTTAGGAGGTGTTCGTCATGCGGAAATCTCGGCTATTTTAGAGGCGGCAATTGCAGCGCATGAAGCCGGTGATAATAGCCAGCATCGCGATTGGATTCGCCCCATGTTAGAGCTGTATTACGATCCTATGTACGATTATCAATTAAATAAAAAAGCAGAGCGTATTGTATTTCGCGGTTCTGCTAATGAAGTACGTGATTACTTAGTTAATAACTCAGGATCTAGATAAGATTCTATTACGGAAATAAAAAGGAAATTCTACATGTTTAAAAAATGGCTTTCGGCGGCAGTATTATTGGCAGCAAGCACGTTAGTGAATGCAGAGACCTTTATCTTTACTGCTATTCCTGATGAAGATGAGTCGCGTCTTGAAGAACGTTTTGGCAAGGTTGCTGCGTATTTATCCGAGCAGTTGGGCGTAGATGTTAAATACATTCCGGTTAAGTCGTATCCTGCGGCGATTACTGCGTTCCGTAACGATCAGGTACAGCTAGCGTGGTTTGGTGGTTTGTCGGGCGTGCGTGCGCGTTTGTTGGTGCCAGGTTCTGAAGCCATTGCGCAAGGTTACGAAGATCAGTTCTTTAAAACCTATATCATTGCCAATACTAGCGCTGATTTAAATGCGAGTGAGGAATTTCCTAAAGGTATTAAGGGCAAGAGTTTTACCTTTGGTTCTAAGGGGTCGACGTCTGGTCGTTTGATGCCTGAGTTTTATATTCGTGAAGCGTTTAAAGCGTCGCCTGATGATGTGTTCTCGCGCGTGGGTTTTTCTGGCGATCACAGCCGCACTATTGCGGAAGTTCAATCGGGTGCTTATGAAGTGGGTGCCGTGAACTACAGCGTTTGGGATACCGAGTTGGCCGAAGGCAAAGTCGATCCGGCCAAAGTTAAAGTTCTGTGGACTACGCCGACTTACCCAGATTATCAGTGGACGATTCGTGGCGATGTAGACCAGCGTTACGGTAAAGGTTTTAAAGAGAAAGTAACGGCGGCGTTATTGAATATGACCGATGCTGATTTACTGGCTAGCTTTCCGCGTCAGAGCTTTGTTCCTGCTAACAATAGCGATTACGCAGCCATTGAAGAAACCGGTGCAGCAATTGGTCTGTTGGGCGACGATTAATCACTGATGATTTTTCACTTAGAGCAGCAAACATTTTTTTATGGTAAACGCTCAGCGCTTAACGCTGGATCTGCTGCTTTAAGTGATATTTCGCTGTCGATTAAAGCGGGTGAGAAGGTTGCCTTAATCGGCCCTTCGGGTGCGGGTAAATCCAGTTTATTGAATTTGCTTTATCACAATTCTCCTTTGCAATCGGCTTGGTGTCCGCAAGATGGTGGGCTGGTCGATTCGTTGTCTGTGTACAACAATATTTTTAGTGGCGGGTTAGAGCGCCATTCTACGCTCTATAACCTTGTGAATTTATTGCGCCCATTCGCTGCACCTAGAAAAGAGATTGAGGTTTTGGCTCGCCAATTAGGCTTGCGCGATAAGTTGTTTACCTCGGTTGATCAATTATCCGGTGGGCAACGGCAGCGAGTGGCATTGGGACGTGCACTGTATCGTCAACAGCCGGTGTTTTTAGGTGATGAGCCGGTGTCGTCGTTAGATCCATTGCAGGCCGACGAGCTGCTGGCCTTGGTGTTAAAGCAACACGAAACTGCGGTTGTGAGTTTGCATAATCGGCGTTTAGCCCTAAATCATTTTGATCGTATTATTACTTTGCGGGCAGGGCGCATTGTGTTTGATGGCCCGAGCGCCGGATTAACCATGGCGCATCTCGATGCCATGTACGAGGTGGATGCCAGTGCCGCTGAGTAATTTAGCGTCGGCTTCTTCTTTCATCTCGATGCAACTTCAAGGTACAGGGCGACGATTATTTTGGCTGAGTATCGCCTTTATTGTGTCTGCGCTTTTATGTCTGCCGTTTGCCGATTTGCAATTGCATGCGGTTGATCCTTGGTTAGAGCTTTCTCATATTGCGTGGGGAATGATCACCCCTAGTTTTGCCCATTTAACCATTAACGAATTACTGCAGGCGTTGGGGCATACCGTCGCCTTTGCGTTGTTAGCGGTGGTGATATCGGTGCCGCTAGGCGTGGTGTTCGCCATGTTATTTCGCTTTCGTGTTGTACGCTGGGCGATGGCTTCGATACGGGCGGTACACGAAATATTCTGGGGATTGCTGTTTATGCAAATCTTCGGGTTAAGTGCCACGACTGGTCTACTCGCGATTTTAATCCCGTATACCGGCGTATTCGCCAAAGTCTTTGCCGAAATATTTGAACAGCAATCGCAGTTACCCACCCAGTCGATGAGCCCAAAAGCGGGCGCGTTAAGTCGTTATGTGTATGGCTTGATTCCGCAAAGCTATGGAGCAATGGCGGGTTACGTGCGTTATCGCTTTGAGTGCGCGCTGCGTTCGAGCGCGATTTTAGGTTTTATTGGTTTACCGACTTTAGGTTTCTTTCTCGAAAGTTCGTTTAAACAGGGTGATTACAGCGAGGCGGCCGGTGTTTTTTGGCTGTTTTTATTGTTAATCGCGACGGTACGTTATTGGCTAAAACCACGATTTTGGTGGTTGTATGCCTTGGCCGCAATTTGGTTATTGCCCGAAAGCCCTACGGTTTATGGCTCGACGGTTTGGCAGTTTTTTAGCCAAGATATTTGGCCGAGTGCTTTTTTACGCGGAGATTTAACCGCAAGCTTAAGTTGGTTGGATAAGCAGTTTTGGCAGGTGGCTTGGCCCGCTATCGGCACGACCTTGGTGATAACTCAGCTGGCCTTAGTGCTCACGGGCATTTTAACCGTGTTGATGTATCCCTTGGCGACGAAAGTGATTGTGGTGAATGCTATTCGTTTGCCAAGCCGTTTTGTGATTCTGTTTTTACGCTCGATGCCCGAACTGATGTTGGCCTTTATCTTTCTTTTGTTGTTTGGGCCGTCGGCTATTCCTGCGATTATAGCGCTCGCTTTTCATAACGCCGGTTTGATCGTATTTTTATTGTCGAATGCGAGCGAGGCCGACGCGAAAGAGCATGCAACTCAAGCCTTTGCAAAACGCGCACTGGATCGCTATGTCTATCAAGAGTTGCCACGTCGTTACACGGCATTTTTAGCCTTTTTGTTTTATCGCTGGGAGGTGATTTTACGCGAGAGCGCCATTATGGGCATGTTAGGTGTTGCGACATTGGGCTTTTATGTTGATTCGGCTTTTGAGGATATTCGCTTCGATCGCGCTTTCTTTTTAATCGTTATTACGGCGCTGCTTAATATTATAGTGGATGGCGTTTCACGAATGGTGCGCCAAAAATCAGGGTTAACGACAGCCAACTTGGCTGTGCGTTAATGTTAGTAGTTGATACTTCGGGGATGGGCTGCTAATTAAAATTGCTACTGTTATGGCGTTGGTAGTAATTGCTCAATAAAGAAGTCGGATAGTTCGCGTTTGGGGCCTGGTTCAATGGTTGTGATGATTTCACAGGTTAACCCTACGGCGGTACAGTGTTCGCCAATAAACAATGCATGTTTTGACGAGTGAGCAATGAGTACTTGCGCAGTTCGTTTGGCTTCCTCTCGTTCTTCGTCATCAACAATGGAGTCGAAATCTAAATTAATCGGACCGGCATCGGTGCCATATCGATCGGGTGTTTTTTCCGAATAAATGGCCGCATCATCAGCTGAAATAAGAGATGCAATATCAACCTTAGCGTACATTTCAGGTGTGATTTGATCGCGGCTGTCAACGTTAAACCAGTACAAGTCATCTTCAAATTCAGATAGATCGGCCCAGTTTGGATCAACCTCTACGATACTAGCCCACTGTGATGTGTCGTAGGTGGATTGACCGGCAAGGTGACCAACGACTTGGATTTTACTGGATTGTCGACGCACTGGGTCAGTACTGGTCGGCTCTGCAATATCATCAGCAACACCTAGATACAGTGCTGCCCCCGCTCCAGCCGAGTTGCCCCAAGCGGCAAAGTGCATTGGGTCTATATTTAATGACGCAGCTCTATGCCGCAGCATTTGCACGGCTAAGGTCATATCTTCACGAAGAATTTCATCTAGCGTGTACTCTTTATCGGCGGTAACACGGTAGTCTATCGTTGCAATGCTGATGCCGGCGGCTAGCAAAGTTTCTTTAACATCGGTGTCGTCAACTTGAGTTTTAGTACCAGATTTAAAACCGCCGCCGTGAATAAATATCGCCAGTGGGACAGGGGTTGGAGACTCAACGAGATAGAGATCCATGACGTTTTCTTTGTATTTTCCATAACGCATGTTTTCAATCGTCGGAGCTGTTTCAGCGGCAGCGTCGACAACAAATATCGGCAGAATCCAAGATAAGCACAGTGTGGCAGTCACGCCTTTTATTATAGTTTTCATTGTACTCCCCTCGGTATAAAGTATCTGGTTGGCATTATTGCCAACCAGATAGAGAACTGCCGGTCAATTCGCTAACAAATTTCTTTTCGGTGGCGAAGTATTGTTTTAGTGTTTCTTTACTCGCATCGTCAATTTTCGGAAGCGGCTTTTTACTGGTATTAAATTTACGGAAAAGTTCTGGAATGCCACTGCGTTTTACCATTTCAGTCAGACGAGTGTAACCAGCCTTAGCCAACATCCGATAGGTTTTAACGAGTATGTTTTCGAGCTTAATAAAACGATAGCTACGTGCTTGGTTGCGACGTTCTTCCACACCAGGTGGCACAAAGTTAACGTCTTCTAATTCTAAGAATTCAAAAACTTCACGAAACCCTTTTTCATAATTTTCGTTAAAGTCTTCTAATACGATGATCTTGATTTGTTCTATTGGAAAGTTATCGAAGAATTGTTTTAAGTATTGAGTGTAACATCCAAACTCTAGCTTTTTCTCGTCTTTAATGTATTCAGAAAATGGGAAGGTAGGGGGAATATCGCCCTTACGTTGGGCATGGAGATAATCCGAGAAAGTACGATAAATCGGGTCGCGGACAATGGCAATGATTTTAGCTTCCGGGCAATTTTCTTTGATACGCTTTGCGGCTTCAGGGTGATACATGTAGGTAACCGAGAACTCACCTTTTAGCAGCGAATCATCAGCACAGCCTTTAAATTGGCTGGCGTACCACTCTGGACCATGCTGCGTATATAAATCGCTGAAGTAGTTAATCTCTTTTGGATTACCATCGTAAATTTCTGGGTGTTGAATAATATTCTCAAAAAACCATGTAGATCCGCATTTTCCAGATCCAACACCAATAAAGTCTACGACCGAGGACTTCGACATTGTTAATTACCCTTGTTTTTCAGCAGGCTGAACAGTTTCTAATGGTTTAATTCGAGCAGGATTTCCCATCGCGATGGAATTATCTGGAATATCCGTAAGTACGAGACTGTTGGCTCTAACGACAACGTTATTGCCGATAGTAACATCGCCTAAAATTTTGCAGCCTGGCTCAAGTGTGACGTTGTCGCCGATGATGGCAAGGCGCGGAGCTCCACGAATATTGCCGACGGTAACACCTTCATAAACGGTAAAGTTGTCGCCTATTTTTTCGGCTAAAATAAAAATACCACTGAAATTCATAACTATCATGCCTTTACCAATATTGGCGTAGGCTTGGATACTGATACCAGTGAGCATTTGAGTGATGTAAAACAGCCCAAAATACACAATTTTAAACAGTAGGCTAAGTGGGCGAGGGGACACATTACCAGCGAAACGGCCAAAACGGTACACGAGCACTGCCCATGTGCCGCGTTGAGTGAGTAGCGCTAGTTTGTTGCCGAGCGTGCTTTTGCCATATAAAAATGTGGCTTTTCGGTTAAGGTCGTTGTTTTTCATAGAAGTACTTTATAAGTCTCTGCGAGTCGGTTGCTCTTAATAGTTAGCAATCTTGCCTTCCCGCTTTTCGGCCATCCAATTGGTTTCACGATTAATAATCCGTGCTGGATTGCCGATTACGGTGCAATTGTCGGGCACGTCAGAAAGTACAACGGAGTTAGCACCTACTACGACGTTATTGCCGATGGTGACATCGCCTAAAACTTTCGCGCCCGCTCCCAAGAAAACGTTGTTACCAAGTTTTGGTGGGTTTGGCTTGCCGCGTAAATGACCGGTGGTTACACCTTGAAAAACGATACAATTTTCACCAATTTCTCCGCTGCTGATAAAAATTCCAGAGAAGTTATGAATAATGAATCCCGGCTTGATTTTTGCCGTTGAAGGAATGTAAATACCAAATCCTAATACAACTAAGACTTTTCCTAGGATGTATGGAAAGAACAACAATATGCGTAATACTTTATTTAGGCTTCTTAACCATTGTCCATAACGGAACACAATGACGGCGATGGTTCCTGGTTCCAGAAACACTCGTACGTTTTTAGTAAACCAACTTTTTTCACTTAAAAACCATTGTTGTTTAAAGCGAACGTCAGCCATTATTGTATCAATTAAGCCCATCTTATAGTTCCTATTGAGCAATGCAGGTTTCGATGAATTTACCCATTTGTTCAAATGTATCGAACATTTCTGAACCTAATTCATCACTGTCAATTTCGATATCAAACTCTTCTTCCAACGCGACAATTAAAGAAATACGGTGTATGGAATCTAAATTGAGGGCTTGATCAGCTGCTACATCCGTATAATCAGCTTGCGTTATGCTCGAGACCGTCGATTTTAAGCGCTCTAGCATGGACATAAATGGTTTCTCCAGTTCGATTTAGTGTTTGTTTTGATACAGTCGGTAAGGGAACTTTTCAGTGACCTGAATCACGGGTTCATTTTCAATATGGATTAGGTAGGTACGGCAAATTAATTCACCGCAGTAGTAACTCTTGCTACCTGGAACCACTTCTTTTTTTATTTCACGATAAATGTCAATCACTTGGCGATAGGTTTCTAAGCCTTTGTCGCGCAGTAATTCGCCAATGCCTATCGTGCCGGCAATTAACTGATTACGGACATCTTCTTCCAAATGATTAATATTCAGTACCGAAGTGGCGTACGCATAAACATCGCCAGAACGAGTGCCTGAAATACTCACATCACGAAGTAAAACGTCATCGCCAGTTTTCAAGCCCATCTGCGGAATGTCGTTTTCTAGTGGTGCAACTCGCTGGCCCATTTGTTCAACTTGGATGGGTTCCCAGAAGTATGCCTCTAGGGTTTTCGTTACGGTTCCGTCGGTAACCAGTAGCGTTCTAACGATAGGCGGGAAAGCTGCTATATCCAATGATTCGTCGCGATCATTAGTAATAATTCCGCCCTCTACATAACCTTTGGTATTAAAATTATCCAACATGGCATATACCTCAATGGTGGCTACGCTTGGTATCTTATAGATACTTACGCAGGACTTTCCCTAATGGGCTCTTCGGTATTTCGCTAATAAAATCGATGATTTTAGGAACTTTATACTCGACTAAATGCTGCGTACAGTGCGCTCGCACATCTTCTGCTGTTAAATTGCCGGAGCTAACGATGGCAACTTTTACTACCTCTCCGTACAGTGGATCCGGCTTGCCGAGTGCCACCGCGTCGATAACACCGGGGAGCTGCTTAACAATTTTTTCAATATCCAATGGATCAACCTTATTTCCGGCGACGTTAATCATCAGTTTTTTACGGCCTGAAATACGTAAGTAGCCATCAGTGTCCATTATACCTAGGTCACCCGTATGGTAACCGTCACTTTTAAATGTTTCTGCCGTTAGTTCAGCTAAGCCGGTGTAGCTATTGGTCATGGCGGCTGTCTGTATGATGATTTCGCCTTCAGCGCCAGTAGGTACTGGGTGCCCATCGTCGTCAATCAGTTTGATGACTGTATTTGCTAACGGTTTGCCAACAGAGGTTCGATTGTTGGCATTGGGATAAGCGTTAATCGTTGCTGCACCGGTTTCGGTTGATCCGTAGAGCTGGCCAATATAGATTCCAAATCGCTCGTAAAAAGCAATCGCGGTGTCGTCATCAAGAGGTGCGCCAGCAGTATAGACCAAACGTAGGCGTTCTAAATTAGGCGTTTCTTTAAATGGAGTTGATGCAATCATTTTGCACATGAATGGTACAGAAGGAAAAATAGTTACGCCAAACTCGGCAATGGTTTTAACGACTTTTCTTGGATTAAATTCCCCACTATGAATAACCAACGTTCCACCGTTCATCAGTGCGGCAAGAAGGCAGTTACCTAAGCCATGTGCATGAAACATAGGTGCGCAGCACATGATGATATCGTCGCTGTTCAACGATAATGTTTTGCGCGCATTAAGAATTTCAGCGATAACGGCACCGTAAGTACGTACTACTTGTTTCGGTGTGCCGGTAGAACCAGACGAAAACATGACTAAGGCACTGGAATCTGCAGGTACATTGGCGGTGGTGGGAGACTCTGCTATCGACTCAGGCATGGCATCAATGACTAAAGTCGTTAAGCCGAGATCTTTAATCTTTTGATCTTCTTTTTCTGTTACTAGCACCAATTTCACTTTGGCATTCGAGGTATAGCTAAGAAGCTCTTCTTCGGTGTAAGTCGTGTTTAGTGGTAACAAAGATGCACCGATCGCCCAAGTAGCGAGTGTACCGATAACAAATTCTGGAGAATTTGGTACAAACAAGGCGATTTGATCATGCGCTTGTATGCCAGCGGCATGAAGGTCCTTGATTAACTGATCTACCGCATTGCCGAGGCTTTGATAGCTGTAGTGTTGATCTTTCCAGACTATGGCTAACTTATCTGTATGGGCCTGACGTTGCTCTTGAAAAAGTGCATATACCATAAACTAGATCATTCTTCTTAACCGCTGAATTGTACGCATCAATCTATGAAATTGAGCTGATGCGTGAAGGCCTTCATAGTATCACTACTGATTTTGGGCTCCAGCTTTTTTTGGCGCTGGCGTTGAATGCTTTAACTTTCCATACAATTTAAATAATTCGACAAATGCTTTCAAAATTACCCAAGGATTTGCTCCTGTTTGTTCACCTGCTTGGCGCGGGTAATGGCTCACGCCAACTTGAGCTAATTTGAATTTCATTAATCCAGCTTGAGCTAAAAGTTCGGTGCTGACCATGGCGCCGTTAGACTCTAAAGTAACACTGTCGATGACTTCGCGTTTAAATAGTTTAAACGCACAATCAATATCCTTAGCTTTGATGCCAAACAGTAATTTAACTAAGCTACCCCAGCAAAAAGCATTAAGCTTGCGATGCCAAGGGTCGGCACGATGTGCGCGGAAGCCAATAACAATGTCATTATCTTTGATTAGAGGGAGTAGTAATGATACTTCTTCTAGGTCAAATTGACCGTCAGAATCAGAAAAGAAAATGTAATCGTTCTTGCCACCAAAAAGCCCAGATTTAACCGCACCACCATAGCCTTTGTTTTGTTGATGATGAATCGGATGAACTTCTTTATGTTCTTTTTGTAGACGATCAATAATTTCACCGGTTTTGTCTGAGCTGCCGTCGTTTACTGGAATTACTTCTACTTCTTCAAAATACTTTGAGAAGACCTCGATAGCCTTCAAAATGGTATTTTCAATATTCAGCTCCTCGTTGTATGCCGGAAATACAACGGACACGCTGCTTAGTTTCGTTGAGGTGGTTGCAGTGGTAGTAGTCATATTAAAAAACCGTATTTTAGTGGCAGGCAATAGTATTTAGCCTGTTAGAATTTAAGGGTTGCATATATTTCCAAGTGTTATCGGCATAAATCAGGCAACTAATGGACCTTGACTAGTAAATACTGTCTGTGGCGTCTTCATTTGACGACAACTGCGCCATGACTGAACACCTTCAAGCTCGAATGCGAAATCCATAATTTCCGCACCGCCTTTAATTAACGCTTCGATCACTTCACGTTTTTTGGTTGATTCACAATAAAACATCATGAAGCCACCACCACCTGCGCCACTGACTTTACCGCCAAGTGCTCCGGCTTTAATTGCATCTTCATACAGTTGATCGAGCAATGGATTTGAAATGGTCGAAGCCATTTTTTTCTTTTCTTGCCAAGTGTAATCAAGCAGCTTGCCAAATTCGGTCGGGTTGCCCGTCAGTAATGCTTTCTTCATTTCGTGAGCATGAGATTTCAGGTTGTGCATGGCATCAAGACAACCTTTGTCATTGTTTTCTACGTTTTTAACCTGAGACTCAATAATGGTCGAAGACAATCGGTTCTTCTTGGTGTAAGCCAAAACTAGGTTGTACTCAAGCTCGCGTAAAACCCAAGGATCGATGCGCAGTGGGTTTACAATTACGCCGTTCTCTTTGTTGAATTCCATGAAATTAAAACCGCCAAAGGCACTGGCGTATTGATCCTGCAGGCCACCCACAATGCCTAATTCGTAGCGTTCGATTTGAACGGCACGCTGGGCAACATCGTACTGGCTCATGCTGAGATTTTTTAACTCTTTAAACGCGCCAATGAGGGATACCACCATGGCCGATGAAGATCCGAGTCCGGAGCCTGGAGGGGCGTCGTTGTGAGTTACTAACTTAAAGCCAACGCTACCATCATAAAAATGCTTTATGGCGCCTTTGGCCAAGTCAGATTCGCCGTTGTAGATGATTTCGTTCTTTAAGTTGATACGAGAGCTACTGCCAAAATCGTAAGATTCGATTTCAATATCGGGAGTGTCTTTCAGTTGGAGGTGAGTATAAGCGTATCGATTGATAGTAACGTTGAGAACGTTACCACCATAAATGTCGCTGTAGCTCTGAACGTCTGTTCCACCACCGGCTAGGCCTAGTCGCAGTGGCGCTCGGCATCGATAAAACTGCATCACACACCCACCTTCCGTAAAATTAAAATTTATTGTCAAGATCGTTATTGGCCCACTTGGCTAAGGAGTTTGAATCCTTTGTCCCGTTTTTTGGAACGGTATTTGTTACTTGGCGTACACTGACCGATGCTATGTGGTGGTGCTGTTTGCAACACTCGACAACCCGATTTCAGGTAGCATTTAGTTCTTTAGGTTCTTTAGTATGGGTTTTTAACGCATTTGTCACCTAAGGTAAGAAATACTGTTCCTTGTGGCTAACATTGACTGTACAGAAAACCCCAAAAGGTTCAAGATGCTTTGTAAGAATATGTAATGGAGTAACGGAAAGTTGTGACATTGTGGCCCAATAAGCACACTGGTTGATGTGGCCATTTTTACTCGATTTTGTCATTCTCGCCCTGAATCTTTGCGCTTGTAAGGGTGGATGACGATATGTTTTTAATCTATGAAATTTGGAGGGTGTTGTGGGTTCTAAGTTGGTTGGGGGATCAAAAAAAATCGTAATGGTGGCAGCGTGTCCTTTTCCTGCCAATCATGGTTCACCTGCCTCAATTCGAGAGATGTCCGAGGCACTGGTAACGTTAGGGCATGATGTTCATATCGTTACTTATCCTATATCCGAGGATATCCCAGTCACAGGACCAACCATTCATCGTGTTCCTCGGGTTCCCTTTTCTAGAGGTAATGCCATCAAGGTTGGGCCTGCTTTAGATAAGTTTTTCTTTAACCCCTTTATGGTATTTAAGCTTATTTATGTCATTTTTAAATACAAAATAGATGTTATTCATGCGCACAATTACGAAGGCGTCTTGATTGGCTGGTTGGCTAAGCTGATTACTCGCAAGCCGTTGCTATACAATGCGGTCAATAGCATGGCTGATGAGTTGCCAACGTATGATTTTTTTAAGAATAAAGATTTGGCTCGTAAGCTGGCGTGGGTGTTGGATAAAACTTTGCCATTTCGTGGCGATCATGTCACGACGGTATCGGATGACTTGAAACACTTTCTTGTTGATCTGGGCATTGAGAAAGAAAAAATTACAGTATTGCCGGCTGGCGTGTTCCCAGAAATGTTTGATGAGTCAGATCCGCAGTCGATATACGACAGGCATGGCTTGAGCGCTAACGGTATGTACATGATGTACACCGGTAGCTTAGATGCATTTCAGCGCATTGATTATCTGATTGATACCGCCGCTCGTGTTATAAAGATCGAGCCAACGGCAAAGCTTCTAATTGTTTGTAATATCGACAATCCAGATGCGAAAAATAAATATTTGGATTACGCCGCATCGTTAGGCATAGCGGACAACGTTTTGTGTTTCGATCATGTGCCTTTGGATGAGTTGTCGAGTTATTTGGCTATTGCCAATGTTGCTATTATACCTCGACCAGAATGCCCAGGGCATCCAGTTAAGGTGTTGAATTATATGTCGGCCCGTAAGGCCATTGCTGGCTTTGTTGGTGGAGCAAAAGGCTTAACTCACAATAAAGACGCTTTAATCGTAGCCAATCACGATTTGGATGCGTTGGCGGAGCAGGTAGTCGTGCTGTTGCGCGATAAGGACTTAAGAGTTCGTCTTGGCAATAGTGCAAGGAATGTTGTTGATCAGTTTTACACTTGGGATCGTTTAGCTCAGGGCTTGGATGTTATTTACGATCATTTGCTAGGGCGAGTGGATGAAGGTGAATTCCGAAGCAATCTGAGTGAGTTTGTTCTTGATAATTATTCGAATTCCTGACTTCAGGTAACTATTTTGAAAATAATATTTATCAAATCTCTGGCAACGAGTCTAAGGCCAATCTTATTCAGGTTGGCTTCGTTTGCTTTTATCTTATCTATGGCTGTGCTCTCAGGCTGCGGTGGTGGCTCAGTGTCGGATGTTGCGGATAGTGACGGCGATGGATTGTCAGACGTACTGGAAAAATCCTTAGGTACCAGTGCCGTGCTGTCTGATTCTGATCGTGATGGACTATCCGATTATGATGAAGTGAAAGTGTACGGCACAAATCCTATGAAATCCGATACGGACGAAGACGGATTAACGGACAAGCAGGAAGTTACTCAATTTTTAACGAATCCCTTGTTGGCTGATTCGGATGATGACGGCCTCAATGATAAGGCCGAGGTTTCTTCCGATCCGCGCTCAGATCCTTTGGATAGCGACACTGATGATGACGGCATTAATGATGGCGATGAAGTTAATACGTATGGCACAAATCCCACGTCATTAGACACTGATGGGGATACCCTGCGTGACTATGTCGAGATATTTAATCTAGGCACTAATCCTCTTTCTTCGGATTCTGATGCGGATACCTATTCCGATGCGGATGAGATTGATGCTGATACCGACCCGATGAATTATTATTCCAATTTGGTCGAAGAGGCGAAGCTCCGTTTTGCTTTGCCTGTTAATCTTTCTAAATCTGATGGTCATGCCTACGCACCAAGTGTTGTGGTCGATAGTGATGGCAATCCACATGCTGCCTTTCACGATAATGTTGAGGGAGGGATGGAAATTTTTTATGTTCATTCTGATGATCGTGGTGAAACTTTCTCAACCGCACTCAATGTATCAAATAGCCCAGGTATCGCCGAATTTGCCAAAATTGCGGTAGATGCTGCTGGTACTGTTTATATCACTTATAAAGATAACGTGGATGGTACTGCTAACGTCTTTTTGGTGAAAAAAGATGCTGACTCAGACAGCTTTGATCCACCATTAAATTTAACTCGTGGTGCGGTCATTACAGCAGCTCCCGATATTGTGGTTGATTCTACAGGGCGTGTCGTTGTTATTTGGTATACGGCTGGTGCCGTTGTTATTTCTGCCGCTAGTGATGGTGGTTATCTTGTCGATAGCAGCGGCGATTATATTTTAGATGCAGATGGTCACATGCAGTCTAGCTTTGAAGAATTAGGGCGTTTTGTTGCGGATGAGTCACCGACGACCACAGCCATAGCCGTGAATGACGATGATGAAATACATGCGGTGTTTGGAGTCGTTGCTCAGTATGGGACTCAGGTTAATTATGTGCGTTCGTTTGATGGGATCTTTTCGGCTGAGCCCACTCAAGTGTCATTTGCGGAGGGCGGTACCGCGGGCTCTAAGATTGCGGTCGATGGTAGCTATGTTTACATTTCTTGGACTGCTTATCCGTTGAACCAAAAAGAAGACATAAGTCTGGCACGCTCTAAGGATGGCGGGGCTACATTTGAGGCGGTCGTGAACGTGTCTGATAGCGCTTCGGTAAAAGCTTCAACATCGGTTTTCTCTGACTTGGCGGTGATGCCTGATGGCACCTTGGTTGCAATTTGGCAAGACACGTTTGCGGGTAACTATGAAACGGTTGTTAGTCGTTCCTTTGATCATGGTCTAAGTTTCGAAGAGCCCTATAACTTTAATCCTAGTGAAGAAGGTTCATTGGTATCGTCGATCGCGATTAATGACGATTCTCAGATATTTATCGCTGTGGATGACAATCGTTTTGGACCTTTTGAAGCAGTGATCAGTCGTGGTCAGGTCGGTTTACCTGCTGTCGCTGCCGCCTCTGTGACCGAAGATGTTTTAACTATTGGAGTTAATAGTACCGAATCCACTACGCTGCATGCGTATTCGACCGTTCCTTTGTACTGGACGGTAAAATTATTTAAAAAAGATGAGACCGAAAAAGTGCTTGGACGCGTAGATCGCAAGGTGCGTGACTTTGTCTCTCAACCATCGGATTTTTCTGTAGACTTTTCTGCCGACTGGGATGGAACTGTTGATGCGGGTTCTATTACCGGAGAAATTGATGGTGCGTATTATTTCCTTATCACCGGTCTTACCGCTGATGGAGTGGAAGCTGCAGAAAAACGCGTTAATTTGACGGTTGTATTGTCGGCGAATGCTTCAGTTTTAGAATTCACTGAATATCTTAGCTCACAAAAAGCGTTTGCTCCAGATGGTGATGGTCGCCAAGAAATTATCTGGTTTAGCGGCAATTACAACCGCCAAGTGGATTGGAATTTCGTGATTAAAGATTCTTTGAATAACGATATTTATCACGACAGCGGTACTGGCAGAAGTTTATTTGTGGAATGGGATGGTATTGACGACTCCGGTTTATTGCTGGGTGAGGGTGACTATACTGCGACTGCGACGGGTGTTGATTCTGAAGGGAATGAAATTACTGAAACATTGGATTTTGGTATTGATTTAACATCACCAACTTTAGATGGTCTTACTTTCTCACCGGAAACCATTGACGGTGCTGGTGAGGTAATGGATATCGACTTCTCTATTTCAGAAGGTGCTGTGGTTACGCTCTACATCTATCAAGGAGAGAGTCAATTGGTGTCTGAGTTGCACAGGTTATCTTACCCGAATAATGAAGATGGCAGTCCAATTGACATCCATTTGGAATGGGATGGTACGACAGGCGACGAAGGTGGTAATTATGTTGATCCCGGGACATATACTGTGCGTATCTGGTGTCGTGACTTTGCTGCTAATAGGGTTATTGAATATCCGATAGTGCGAGAAATCTGTGTGGGTGCATGTTCCGAGTAATGGTTTGATTAATAAATAGAAGGTTGATTATGTTGACATTGCTCCGTAGCGATTTGTATCGTAAACGCACTTACTATGTTCGTATCGATAATTTCGTAAATAAATATCTGAAAATAACCTTTCAGCTAGGCACTATGTACATAGTGAGTTATCGCTTGGGGCAATTTGCATACTCAAAAACGGCTGGGAATGTTATCACTCGACTGTTAGCTAAAGGATTGTATTTCATTAGTGAATTTCTAATGTCCTCGGCTAGCGGCATTAAAGTATCGCCAACCAGCGATATCGGTCCTGGCTTTGTTATTCATAATTTTTCTTGCATCGCTATTGATGCAAGAAAGATTGGTCAGAATTGTACGGTTAATCAATGTGTTTCTATTGGTGCTGATTATTCTGGTCCTACAGGAAAAAAACCTGTGTTAGGTGACAATGTATTTGTCGGTTCTGGTGCAAAAATACTGGGCGATGTCATCATTGGCAATAATGTTGTGATTGCGGCGAATGCTCTGGTCTTGAAATCTGTTCCCGACAATTGCACAGTGAGCGGGGTTCCGGCTCGAATTATTTCAAGGGAAAATACAAGTAGTTATCTAAAGTTTGACGGCAAGAAATGAATCGCTGTTGCGGTTCAATTAGGAATAGGAGCAGAGTGGATGGCGACAACCGTGGGGCATGCATTGGCAGGAGTAGATTGTTTATTAATTTATCGTGCAATTAATCCAAGTAAAACTGTCAAGTTAGGCGTGCTGTCTGTATTAGGGATGATGTTTTTTGCCAATGCTCCTGATTTAGACATTCTCATAAGTGCATTGCTTTCCAGTGACCACCTTAAATTTCATGGCCAGCAGAGTCATTCGCCATTTTATATGCTCTTCTTTTCTCTGGTAATGGCGCTGCTCTTATTGAAAACCCCTTTGCGTTCATTCACAGATTATTCATTGGGAGCGCAGAGTTATAAAACGGTTTTTTCATTAGTGTTTATTGCACTCTTGAGTCATGTGGTGCTCGATTTATTTACCGGACCGGTACGAGGGTTGCACAATTCGTTTGGTACTCCTATCTTGGCACCATTTTGGCCAGATAGGATATCCTCACCAATAACTTTGTTGATTGGCCCGCATCATGATACGGCTGATCGTTTTTTCGACTGGTATAATGTCTGGGTTGTGTTCAGCGAGCTCCTGATTTTCATACCAATTACGTTTGTGATTTTATTACTTTCTAAAAAGATGCGCTAAATTATGCAAAGAAATATACTATTCTCACTGTTTGTAGCATGCATTATTGGTGTTATAGGGTACTTGCTATTTAGTGCCAGATTACAGCTAATATCAACGAGTAGCGAAGTTGCTAGAAATTCAGGAAAACCTATTCCTGTTGAAATCCAAGCGGTTGATTCTGGAGTCGTATCTTCAAGTTATGCTGTTACTGCAACTGCTGTGGTGGGGGAATCCGTATCGATACGCCCACAAATTGAAGGTGTTATTGCGACCCAAGCAGTGCAGTTGGGTGACGTTGTTGAGCAAGGGCAAGAGTTGATTGTGTTCGATGATGTTATGTATGCGTCGAATGTAGAGATGACAACGGTTTTGCTAGATTCAAAAGAAAAATTGTTGGACTTCTTCGCAAAGAATATGAAGGAAGTTGAATCATTGTTATCTGGAGACTATGTCTCGCAAGAAAAATACAGTGATGCTTTTTTGAGCTATAATCAAGCCCAAGCCAATTATGCGGAAGCAAAATATAACTTAACTTCAGCTGAGTACGCACTTGCTAATACTCATATTGTAACGCCGATTTCTGGTGTAATTAGTGAAGTGAAGAGCTTTCCTAGCGCCTACATCAAAAAAGGTGAAGAGGCGATGGTGATCAGCTCTATCGATCCGATCTTGTTTAAAATCCTATTGCCCGAAAAAGAATTGCAATTCTTTACTCTTGGTAAAGATGTTGAGATTCGTCTACCTGCATACGATAACGAAATTCTTAGCGGTAATATTTACCGTATTGATCCAGAATTGGATGAAGTGAAAGGTGCGGCAAAAGTGTACGTACAAGCACCAAATAAATCGTTACGAGTTAAACCTGGTATGACAGGGGTGGTGTATTTCAAAGAAAATCGCCACTCAGCGCGCATCCCTTCTATTGCACTTATTAATCAATTGGATCGTGAAGGTACGGTATTTAAAGTTAATAAAGACGGGGTTGTTCAATTAACATCTGTACGGTTAGGTCGTACTGGTGGTGGCTATTTTGAAATTTTAGATGGCCTTGCCGTGGGTGATAATATTGTGGTTGCAGGCCAGCAAAGCCTTCGCAATGGGGACCAGGTTAAGGTGGGTGAATAATCATGCGTAAAGCGCCTTATAAAATATTGGCCTTGTACCTAGCGGTCGGATTTGCCAATGCGACAGGTGCAGTGGCTACCACAGGTTTGGATGCACGCGTTGCGACCTTGGACGGTAAGCATATTAAGACGGCATATGAATTATTGACCGAAAATGAACAAATTGGCTTTGTTAAGTTAGCATTATCATATTGTAAAAATAGCCCAGCGCTTCGAGTTCAAAATTTAGAACTTGATGCCGCTCGTAAAGCCTATCGATACGAAAAAAAATCGTCTTTTTATCCGGATCTTTCATTAACCTTTGGCCCAAGTTATATCACGGGTGAGCCGGTTGGTTTTTTTGCGATAGCCAATGATGCGAATACCATATCAGGTATTGACGGGGCTGCAGTGATTGACCAAAGCGCAAGTGGCGTCATTAATGAAGCCAAAGCAGAAGTTGATTTTCCTTTGTATAAAAATGGCCGTTTTTTTTGGAGTGAAAGTAACAAAGCGCGATTACTTCAAGGTCAGTTTGATTTTAAAAAAGCGACTCAAAGTAAATCTATTGAGGGTGCTATTTTAGAGATTGCTGATTTTTTATTGGAAAAAAGTCAAGCCGAAGCCGAGTTACTAATCTATAAGAAATCTTTAGCATTAGCGAATGAAAAGCTGACATTGATTCAGCGTGTGGCGGACTCGCAAATGGTCGATAAGACAAAGTTGTATGAAGCGGAAGAGGCAATTGTCAGTTTGAACGACAGCATTATGACAGTTGAGTCGACGTTGGCTTTTTTACAACAGAAATTAAAGTATTATTTCCCTGATGTTGAGCTGAATTCACTGCCGAATATTCAGTTGTATCAAGTCGCAACACTGCCTGATGTTGATGTGATTATTGAAAAACATTTAGCTTCAAGTACTGATTTAATGATGCAGCAAGCAGCTATTGATATTGCTGCTGCGACTTACGATAGTGAAAAGAGTAGCGATGGTATGAAAGTATCGGTCTACGGCAATGTCCGTACGGTTGCTGACGAAAACTTAAATGGTCAGCGTTCATTATCAACCGTCGGGCTTGAAGTGGAAATTCCGATTACTGATATGCTCCGTAGCAGTAGTCGCTCGCGTAGTGCCGCTGTCACTGAAAGTATGGAGGTCGCCAAGCTAGAGGTTATCCAGCAGAATATTCGTTTTAGTGTGTTTGACTTATACCAAGAATTCACCAAAGAAAATTACAAGTTAAGTAGTAGTAATGCGGAACTTAATAAATCTGTACAAGATTTGAAGCAAGAAAACGAACTTTATACGCATGGTAAGTCCAGCCCAGTAGACGTTCTTGATAAACGCCTAGAACTCGAACAAAAGAAACTTAACTTGGTGAGATCAGCATCTAAAATTTGGTCGTTGAGTTTTCAACTGTTACCGGTTGCTTGGTCATGTGGTGAGTATTCAAATTCGGTGGCTAGATAATTATGTCGGCTAATCGGCGAATAGCCAGTAACCTAGTCGCTACAGTTTTAGGTGAGGGCGTCGGTGCGTTACTTAACATCTACGTTATTATTCTTATCGCAAGAGAATTGGGCCCAGAAAATTTTGGTGCCTTTTCATTCATTCTCGCATTTGTTGGCTTGATTCAATTGGTCACAGATATGGGAATTACTAATGTTTTAGTTCGTGAAATTGCTCAAAATGCTGAGCGCTATTCGGCTATTATTGGCAGTGTTAGAAGTTTAGCTTGGATATTAACCGGCGTCGTGTTACTGCCACTGTCTCTTGTTTGCCTAGTGTTGTTGGAGGATAAAGATTTCGGCATGAGCCTATTGCTGATGGCATCAGCTGCGCTGGCTGTAATGCATGCAGTAATCTATGGTGCTGTTTTTCGGGCATTCGAGCGTATGACATTCAATGCTATTTTCTTTGTTGTTCATAAAATACTCTTGCTTGTATTAGTTTTTATTTGGATGACTGGCGAAGCAACGATTTTAAATCTGTGTTTGGTTTACTTGCTGGCTAACATTGCCCAGTTTTTTATGTTTTTTATTGCTACTTGGAATGTGTTTGGCCGAGTAAAACTGGCATTTGATTACCTATATTTAAAGTATTTGCTTATAGAGGCTATACCGGTCGGCTTCTCTATGTTATTTCGTAAAGCGACATTGCACGTTGATTCCATTTTGCTTAGTGCCTTGTCGACGCCACTAGCTCTAGGTCTATTTAGTGCTGCCTATCGTATTATTCAGATTATAGAAATGCTGCCTTTTACTCTGTCTATTCCTTTGTACCCACAACTTGCGAGGTTGGCGGGTACAAACATGCGAGCGTTTAACGATTTCTTGAATAAGATACTGCGCTTTTATGTAATGATTGCCTTGCCTGTAATGGGGGGGTTATTTATATTTTCCAGTCAAATTATCGGTATCATGTATACGGACGATTATCAAAGCGCAGGGCTATTACTTCAGGCTCTGTCGGTTGTTGTCTTTTTTATCTTTCCTTCGTCAATAATGATTTATGTGTACACAGCAACTCAGAAGCAACGCTTGTTCACATGGGTATCGCTGGGTGTTTTTTCGATTAACGCGATTCTTGATATGATTTTTATTCCATTCTTTGATGCGTTAGGTGCTGTAATCGGCACTGCTTTTGCGGAAGCATTTTTTGTTATCTTATCGCTATATTTACTGAACAAAAGCGACTGTATTGTAGATGTGGTCACTATTATTGTACGTCCGTTATTCGCTATTTTTTTGACCGTCGGGATATTTGAACTGGTACCTATTTTTGACGGTATCTTGATGCTAATTGTTCAGGGGGTGCTCTTTCTAATACTGTATGCGATATTGTTGATGATAACTCGCGCTATAACGCTTGCTGAAATCAAAACGGTGATTCAGGGGCTAAAGAGGCCTAAAGTTCAGTCAGTTGACTCCCAGTTGGAAGGGAATGGTTGATATGAGTGTCATGCCTAAATCAGAGAAATTAAGTTACTTATTGCTAGGACTAATTCTCATTATGTTGGCCAGTTTTGCTGCGCCTTGGGTTAAGTTCCCGTTATCGGCAGGCATTACCGGAATTGACTATATTTTTATTTTAGAGTCTGAAGTACAATATTTGTACTTTTACATAGCCTTGGTATTACTTGGACTCTCGGCTTTTATATATTCGGAATATCGCCAAGCTCCGCGTTATAACGTGTTCTTTATTGCTATCAGTTTATCTTTACTGCTGCTGGTACCTGCTTATCTTATGAGTCGCGATAGCTCAGTTGTTTCTAATTACATCCAAGACACTGAAGATTTTCGCCAATTGCAGCGGTTCTTTAGAACTTATTTTGTTCCTAATAAGGGTAACTCCTTAGTCTTATTGCAAGATGGTGCATTTAATAACATTACTGCTCGCGTAATCAGTGTCTTTTCTATTTTAAATTGGGGTTGGTTTGTTGCGGTTTTTAGTGCACTTTCGATCTTTATTATCAGTATCTATCGAACCAAATTATTAGTATTGATATTGAGTGTTTTTATTGTATTTTCACCAGCAGGTATCATGCTCGGTAACACTGGCTTGGCAGCACTGTACTATGTCAAAGCCAAAAAGAACTTTGCTGATGCCGATGTAATGAGGGCTTACACTGAAATGATATCGGCCTTCCGACTGGATCCCTTGCTTAAATACTCCGAGCGATCCACTTATTTATTTTCTAGCCTTAGCTTTCAAATATACGGTGAAGATAATGCTAGCGGAGTGTTGTATCGAGCAAAGCAGCTTGAGTTAGCGGGTAAACGTAAGCAGTCGATGCAGTTATTGTTAGAGACTGTTAAATACGGTGATGGTGGTGATGAATATTTTTCTTTTGTGGAGCGCCAGGCTAGGGTTCAGTTGGTATTCCTAGTTGAAAAAATATCTCGTCGTTATTATCGAGAAGGATTTTATGACCCAGCCTTTGCGATTATCTCCGATGCCTTAAGTGTTATGCCGGGGAATAAGGCCCTGAGAATGCAGAGGACCTATGCCTACATACAATTAAACTTGGCTGATCGCTGTTTGCAGACAGTTAAAGAAGTGTTGCAAGAAATAGATACCGTTTATTTGAAAGCAGATTTTCTTTCGACGCTGGGTGAATGTTATCTGCTGGATAACCAATTAATTAATGCGCGTTTGGCATTTCAGCAATCAATGGAGTTAGATGGCACTCGAAACATTCGAGCAATCAGAGGATTGAGCGGAACATGAGTGGGTTAGCCTATGGGCGATTTTTTACTGTGTTGGTGTCGTGGTTTCGTGGGTTATCCATGAGGCGAAATTTGATTGCTATATGGTTTTCTTACAGAAAAATTTTTTTTGGTATTTTAGGATTTTCAATTTTCCTTGGCGTTATGACGGTATATTCCTTGGAGGAGAATGGCTACGCTCGTGAAATTGATGCATGGAATGCTGCCGAGTGGATTAGTAATGGCAGTGAAGATGCTGGCCCAGTATCATATTACCGCTACAGCCTTGTCCTGCAAATGAGGCCCGACAGTAGTTTTCTCAAGGTGTCGGCTACCGGTAGTTTTACGGTTTATGTGAATGGCAAAGAAGTCATTAAACAAAATGCGCCCTCGACTCGCCCCGTTGTTATTGGTATGCCGACGAATGCACTGATGTCGGGTGAGAACGTTATTGCGATACGAGTTGAAAAGAAGACAACGACAGGGCGGCCTGAACTTCTATTCGCTATGTCGATAGATGATGTTTATACGGGAACGACCAATCACATATCTAATGAATCTTGGCTGGTTTCAAGCGTTCCAGGTAATTCAACATCATTGAAATTTCAGTGGTTTGAGAAGTTATTCGACGATAGCTTGTGGCATACGGCAGTAAAAAGTGTGTCTAAGGTTATCCCTTCCATGCCAGATAACCTCCCATCTGAGCTAACGAGTGGCAAGGCGTTGATTGATTTTACACCTATCTGGCATGCCTACCCTGAGATTACTCAAGCTCATTTGAGGACTTCGTTGCCATTTAAACGCAGCAGATTGCTCAATGCTTGGCTGATGTTGAAATGCAATGGTGAATATCGGATTGCCGTAAACAATGTTGGGGTTGGTAACTATTATTCTGAAAATTCAACGATACGGTTAATCAATATCTTCCAGTACCTGACGTCTAGTCATGTTAACTATATTGATGTGTCGGCGGAGTGTGGTTTTGGCGAAGGTATTAATTTGAAGGCGTTTCTTGAATTAGACGATCATCGAATAGTCTCTGTTCCTAGCCGCGAGTGGCGATTATACCCATACGATAATATTACATTAAATAGTAATGCCATGCTTGAGGACCCCTACATCGTTGTTACTCAGATCTCTCCAGAGGTCGATCGTCTTCGTATGTTGACGGGTGGGCTTACTTCTTTAGAAGTCATAGATGAAACCCATTCGATTCTGTTTGGGTTGAAACTCATCAAGTGGGTATTTTTCTGGGCCTTTTTGTTCTCTGCGTTTAATGCCTTGCTATTAATGCAGGTGGGGGCGGATCGATCATTTATCCATGAAGTAAATGCGGTATTTGTGATTTTAATGCTTATCGGTGGTTTATGTATGTATTGGCTACTGGATGAGCGTTTGGATTTTCATAGATTTTATAACTTGTTGAATGTCAGTGGTTTTGCGTTGCTATGCATCATATTAGAGTTACTTCTTGTCTACGGTCGTGGGGGGTTCCAGTCTTTGTTAACTTCGAAACGAACTTCTCTTGCTGATGCGGAGGTTAAAAATGCTGGCTAAGATGATGAAGAATAATTATCTGGCGATGGCATTGCTGTTTTTGCTAGTCATTTTATGTGCTTATTTCCGCATATCGGACTTAGATCTACGTCCGTTATCCATTGATGAAGCCACTATCGTAAGCTTCATTCAAGGTGTTGTCTCAAAAGGCTATCCTTATGTCGTCGTCAGTACGATGGAAGTGCCTTTAGCGACTTATGAGTTGATCCCCTATTTTTTGACAATACCTTCATTGTTTACGGGTGAGGTAACAGAGTTTACGGTGCGATTACCGTCAGTGCTTTTCTCGGTCGGAACTCTGATGATGATTTTTATGATATGTTTTCGCCAGTTTGGTCTGTCCAGCGCTATTGTTTCTTGCTTGTTGTATAGCATTTCGACGTGGGCAATCTATTGGGGGCAGAATGCATTTCATCCAGCACCTACTCAGTTTTTCACGCTTCTCACCGTTGCTTTAATTCAGCGTTTGCTAAGCCAGAATGAACCAACATTGAAACTATCGTTATCTGTTTGGTTAAGTTTTACGTTTACCTATTTAAGCTGGGAAGGTTCAGGTTTTTTGTTGCCGGTGGCGGCTGTTATCGTTCTTTATTTTAAACGTAATAATCTACTCTGGATTTTTAATCGAAATTTGTTGGTTATGTATGTTCTAGTGATATTGACGTTGGTTTGGCAAGGCGTACGTCGCATCATGTTGCAAGAACCACACTTGATGCTCGGATCGGGCAAGGGAGATGTCAGTTTACCGCAGTTGGGTTTTTTGAATGACTCTTGGGATCCGCTATTCTATCTGATCAATTTTTTTGGCATGGAAACCCACTTGCTCGTTGGCTTAGTGTTTGTGCTCGGCTTTTATTATTTCTTACGATTAGAGGCATTAAGGTATTACTATTTATTTTTTATCTTGACGGTGCTGTTTTTATCGAATTTCTTGCTGTTTTATAATGCACATTACCTCTATTTTATCTATCCTTTTTTTATTATCAGTGTTGGTGTCATAATATCGAATGGTATAAAAGATGCTTACGCCATACTTAAACGTGACATGTCACCGACTATCTTGGGGATTGGCATGTTTGCGAGTGCATTCTTGTTACTAACTGTTTTTGCTTCAATTAACTCTAATTTCGTACAAGCATATTCAATTGGTAACCAAGGTTATTTAGGAGTTCGTCTTGATTACAGAAATGACTTAGCTCAGCCCGATTATCGAACTGTGACGGCAGCACTGGAAAAGAATATTAGAGAGGGTGATAAAGTCATCAGCATGGCGCCAATGCCAACTCGTCTGTATAGCGGTATAACATCTGATTATTTCTTACAAACGATCACGGATCGAAAAATCGTCTACGATAATAATTTGGTTACGCCGTTTTATCGCGATAAGTTTATTGGCTCTGTTGTGTTAAGAAACTTTGATGAGTTAAAAGACTTATTGGCCAGCAACGAACGTGTGTGGTTTGTAGCCGCTCCTTATCAATCTATGCCAACAGTTATCGACGCCGATACAGTACAGTTTATTGACAGTAACTTTCGCGTCATTAAAGAAAGCTACGATGCACGCCTTTATTTATGGATCCGATAATAATGAATGAAAAACTAGATTCTTTAGTATGTGTAATTCTTAGCGGTGGCAAGGGAACGCGTTTACAAAGCGTTGTTCAAGATGTACCTAAGCCAATGGCAGACATATCGGGCGAACCATTTTTAAGCCTACTTTTGATCAGAATGATTGCTCAAGGGGTTAAGAAATTTGTGTTGTCGGTTGGCTACAAGCGCGATGTGATTATTAATTATTATCGCGAAAACCCGATTGCTGGTATTGATATTCATTTTGCTGAAGAAGTAGAACCTTTAGGAACGGGTGGTGGAATTAAAAACGCTGCAAATGTTCTGGATAGTCCAACCTACTTGGTTCTGAACGGCGATAGTACCTGTGCTGCAGATATTAGTGACTTTATTGAATCGATAGAAAAGTCGGATCAAGCTGCTGGTGTTCTTGTTAATCACCAAGAAGATTGTGCTCGCTACGGGCAAATTGTTTTCGATCCCATCACTCATCGTTCGTTAGAAATGAAAGAGAAAAACCCAAATGCGGGTGCTGGATATATCAATGCGGGTGTTTATCTACTTCCGCGTGATTTCATTGCTAGCTTACCTAATGGTGCTTTTTCTTTTGAAGAAGTCGGTTTTCCTTTGCTGATGGAGAACGGCTTGTACGCTTATGGTAATACTAATAAGTTTATTGATATTGGTGTTCCTGAAGATTACTACGCTGTATGTGCTAATAAGTCGTATTACTTCCCCGAAGTTGAGGGAGCGTAACGTGTCTGCATTTAGATTTTTCTCAGCTTTGATGTCATATATTCTTGTTGTTTTTTTCTTCTTCATAGCTGCGAGTGGTTGCCAGAATGTATTGGGCGAAGGTAGTGATTTAAAGCATGACAAAACTCAAAATGCTGAAGTTGCCCGAGTTAGTAGTGTGGCGGCATCACGACCAAGTGGTATTTTTATCAGTGGTGGTCAGTATCAAGAAGAACCATTACTGGCTAAGCCATTTGTTGATGGTGCTCTCATCAGAGTACGCTGGCATGAACTTGAGCCTAGTGAAGGTCAGTTTGATTGGCGCTATTTGGATAGCGAAATTGCTAAAGTGATTAAGCACGGCAAGGTATACACCTTAGCTGTAGTTGGTGGGCCATCGACGCCAAGCTGGGTATTTGCTAAAGGCGCGCAAGGCTATTCCTTTACGCTGAATAATCCCTATGCGTCGAAGGCGCGCCCAGTAGACAACAAATTACCCTTGCCATGGGATGCTATCTATTTGAAAGCTTGGCATCGTTTGATTGCAGAGTTAGGCAAGCGCTATTCAAGTGATCCTAATTTGTTGCTGGTGCACATTACTTTATCGAGTCAAAACGGTTTTGAAATGCATTTGCCTTATAGCCGTGGTCCCCGTGATCCGAATCAATTGCCATCTTGGGATAAGTTTGGTTTTAGCGAAGATAAATATATTGACGCGGCGAAGACGACATTAGACGCGTATTCAGAGGCATTTCCGACCAAGTTTCTAGATCTAGAAATTCATAATATATTTGATAGTTATCGCATCCCTCAAGAGCTGGTTCGCTACGGTGTAACGCATATTGGCAAACGTTTTGGGCCGTTTGGGGCTTGGTTAAATAATCGTGATGTGCGTTGGGATAAGCCACTGAGAGAATTGATGAAAGAAACGAGCACTCAGTCTTTTTGTAATTATCAGTTGATTGGGAATGCCACTCGCCAGTTGGAGCGGGTAGGCAAAAATGGTTTACAAGGTGCAATTCAAAATGGCTGGGACGACGGCTGTCGCTATTTTGAGGTATGGGAAGTTGACGTGAAAAATCGAGATTTCGAGCAGTACTTAACTGACTTGCAATTACAACTAAAGAATTCACACTAAATTTAAGGATCCGTTATGAATATTGATCGCAATTATATCCGCCAACGTATAGAAGCTTCGATTGCTATTAAGCAGGAAGTGCTTAAGGACGAAGTCCTAATGGATCGTTTGCTTGCTCTGTCTAATGAGTGCATCGCTGCTTTTAAACGTGGCAATAAGGTTATTTTGGCAGGTAATGGTGGTAGTGCTGCAGATGCACAGCATATTGCTGCAGAGTTTGTGAGCCGTTTTGAATTTGATCGCCCTGGGTTGCCTTCTATAGCCATCACTACCGATACATCGATGATAACAGCTATCGGTAATGACTACGGTTATGAACGCGTATTTACTCGTCAGTTAGAAGCTATCAGTAAGCCTGGGGATGTTTTTATTGGTATTACAACGTCTGGTAATTCAGCCAATGTTGTCCATGCCTTTGAGCGTGCAAAAGATCTTGAACTGGTTACGGCTACTTTTACTGGTCAAGCGGGTAAAGTGCATGAATTGGCAGAGTATGTCATCGCAATTCCATCAAAACATACCGCAAGAATACAAGAGTGCCATATTTTAATGGGACACATCTTGTGCGGAATTGTAGAAGATGCAATGTTCGAGCGGCCAGTAAGGTAAGTCTAGCTCTGCAGAGTGTGTTAGGGCTGCGTTAGTTTTATATTGGAATATTGGATATTATTATGTTGGATGTACCACAGCTATTATCGCGTTTGAAAATTTCATTGCCACGCTCGAACGCAGCAGCATGTGCTATGTGTTCTATGGGAGGCGTTGGCTCTACCGCTTTAGCTCGTCATGTGGGTTCTATATCGGATAAAACCATTAGAGAGCATGCTTATACTCCTGGCGTATATGATGGTGATAAGGGCATTCGGTTAGGGTACATGTACGGTAATCCATACGATGCGGTGCTGTCGGTTTTTCGTCGTAATTTTCAAGATATGCACTCAAAGGCGATGAACATTAACAGTCCTACGCCTTATAAAAGTTTAAAAGGTGTATCTATAGAAGAATATGCCGAAGAAGCGGTTGATTATTTTAATATTCAGCGTCAGTTTGACAACTGGACTAATCCGGATTTAGTAAAGCACCCGACCATTCTGATAAAATATGAGGGGTTGGTTGATTCCATTGATGATATTCTCGCATTTTTTGAATCTAGTGAGCCGTTTGAAGTTCGCAGTCGTAGTTCGGCATGGATGAAAGAAAGCCCTAAAGTAATTGATGGATTACAAACTATGTATGGCGACTTGGCTAAGCAGATAGAAGCTATGCCTGCAGTAAAAATATTGCTACCGAAACAATGGCAAGGGTTGGTTGACATTGACTGACGCTATAAATGGCCATTATGCGTGATGAATGGCCGGCTATTAACGCGTCTCAATAGAGATTGCGCGCTTGATGTGCGCATATTAGTGTCGCATCGTCAAAAGGACTAAGCTTTGCTGTTTTATACGAGGATGAAAAGATGTTAATTGAGCGTAGCGATATTAAAGCCTATTTGCTGAGCTTATGTTTTATTGGCATTTCTATGTTGTCGTTAAGCGTTGAAGGGGCGGTGCAGACAGATGGCCCTATGGTGGGAGCTGTTACACATGTTCGCGCAAAAGTATTTCTGCGAACCGATTCTCCTGCCCAAGTTCAAATTGAGTTCAGCGAGTTTGCTGATATAAGTAATTCGTTGAGAACGCCGAAGGAAGTGACTCGTTACGCTAATGATTTTACGAAAATTATTACTCTTAAGGGATTGGCTCCGAAGACAAAGTACTTTTATCGAGTGCTCGTTGATAACGTTCCGCAACAAACTGAGAATTATCCGAGTTTCACCACGTTTGCTCCAACGGGCCAAGACGCGGAGTTTTCGTTTGGTTTATTAAGCGATGTCGGTAATTATATCAAGAATCCTGCTGGTGCCTACAAAACTCTAGCGGATTCCGAACCTGATTTCGCACTGCAAATCGGTGATTGGGATCATAGAGACCCTGCAAACTTACGAGAAATGCGTAAAATGCACCGCGATGTCCGTGGCTCAGGATCTGATGCGGGTGCTGATTTTAGCGAATTTCTAGCCCCTGTCGCGCCGTTATTCCACATATGGGATGACCATGATTATGGTATGAATGATGGGGATTATACCTTTCCAGAAAAAGCGAGCGCTATTAAGGCTTTCCTAGAATATTATCCGGTGCCCGATGATCTTCCAAATCCCCAGGCTGGCCCTTGGTATAAGTTTCGCTATGCTCAGGCTGAATTCTTTGTGTTAGATACGCGCTCTAATCGCGATCCGAATGGTGATGTCGATGACGCTAATAAATCAATGCTGGATGGCGAGAATATCGAGAACGACCAGAAAACGTGGCTGTTTGATAGTTTGTTAGCCTCTGAAGCGAAATGGAAATTTATTACCTCAGGCAGCCCGTTTAATCCTAGCTGTAAGCCTGCTGATGGCTGGGGGGCTTTCGTAACTGAGCATGATGAAATTGTTGAATTTATAAATACTAATAATATAAGTGGTGTGATCATTTTATCTGGTGATATTCACTCTGGGGGTGGATTAGACGATGGTACTAACTCCGGGGTAATCGAATTTTCTATTCCTCATACTAATATGCAAATGTCACCGGATAATGGTGGTTTTACCACTACCACCCCCGGTACTTGGTCTGAGTATATAAACCCTGGTGTATCCGCAGGTGGCAGTAGTAATGCGGGATTTGGTTGGATTAATGTATTGACCAATCCTGATCGGGTTGAAATTCGAGTTGTTCATGAAAATGGCGATGTGAAGAATAGTAATAT
>AZIK01011590.1_pt1 | contig 33952 bp, 26 predicted proteins | sample 359131 | NCBI WGS metagenome assembly AZIK01 (sample SAMN02429715, study PRJNA222663) | marine sediment metagenome | biome: Sediment sample; isolation source: enrichment culture of sample MGS-ANC(AMM) from oil contaminated site at the... | place: Italy: Ancona | collected 2012-02-14 | depth 6 m m | reverse complement strand
TAGCATTGCTAGCAGGGGTTTTTTTATTTAAGTTTCTGTGGCTACCGCCGAAGAAATCGAAGCACGGGCACGGAAACCTAACCAGTCGGCAGGCTTTATATTAAGGTTACTTCGGTATGGGTTGGGTGTGTAAGAGCTGACCCCTGCGACAAGTACGATAACGTACCGTAAGTGAGTAGCTGTAAAGGCCGAGAGTGATTCATCACTCTCGGCCTTTTTTATTCATCGTGGATTAGTACAAAACACGGGCACGAATAGTGCCTTCAACCTGCTTGATTTTCTCTAAGGCCAGTTCTGATGCGTCAGCAGATACGTCGATGACCACATAACCTACATCTTCAACTGTTTGCAGGTATTGGCCAGAGATATTAATGCCATTTTCCGCAAAGATCTGGTTAATTGCATTCATTACGCCAGGCACGTTTTTGTGCGTGTGTAAAATTCGATGCACATTTGGATTTGACGGCAGAGCTACTTCAGGGAAGTTCACAGACGAAATCGTAGTACCGTTATCGCTGTACTGAGCCAGTTTTTCACCGACTTCTTTACCGATGTTTTCCTGCGCTTCTAATGTCGATCCACCAACATGCGGCGTCAGAATCACGTTATCAAATTCGCGTAGAGGACTCACAAACTCTTCGGCATTTGAACGCGGTTCTACTGGGAATACATCAATCGCTGCACCAATAAGCTTCTTGCTCTGTAGGGCATCCGCCAGTGCATCAATATCTACGACAGTACCGCGTGAAGCATTTAGCAGAATACTACCTTGTTTCATTTGTGCGAATTGTTCTGGGCCAATCATCCACTTGGTAGAGGCTGTTTCCGGTACGTGTAATGAAATTGCATCACAAATGTTTAGTAATTCGTTTAGTGAACCCACTTGTTTGGCATTACCAATAGACAGTTTGGTTACGACGTCGTAGAAAAAGACTTCCATGCCCATGCTTTCGGCCATAACGGATAGCTGAGTGCCGATGCTACCATAACCGACAATACCGAGTTTTTTGCCACGGATTTCAAAGGAATTCTCTGCGGACTTGCTCCAGCCACCGCGATGGCACTCTGCATTTTTTGCAGGAACGCCGCGCATTAACATAATGATTTCGGCTAAAGAAAGCTCAGCAACTGAACGAGTGTTCGAGTATGGAGCGTTAAAGACGGCAATACCACGTTTGGTTGCTGCTTTTAAGTCAACTTGATTGGTACCAATGCAGAAGCAACCAACGGCAATCAGCTTTTCAGCCGCCTGGAAGATGTCTTCGGTTAGCTGAGTGCGAGAGCGAATACCAACGAAATGAGCATCTTTGATCGCCACTTTAAGGTCATCTTCACCGAGTGCTGTCTTCAGGTACTCGATATTGGTGTATCCCGCTGCATTAAGAGTATCGATTGCAGATTGATGCACGCCTTCTAACAAGAGGAACTTGATCTTGCTTTTGTCGAGGGATGTTTGTGCCATTGTGGTACCTATACAGTAGTAAAACCCGTTTCGAACGGTTTATGGAGCGTTGCTTATCTAAGCAGGTCTTCAGTGAAACCATCCGTGAGCAGTTAAAACCGCTCCGAAAATTATGGCGCGTATGCTAGCATAACCGGCAGTTAAAGTGAGCCTCAAAGTCGCCTTTCATCGCGAAGATTACTCATTTTGAGGTGAAGAACATTCATGCAATCGGACAACCCCATGACCACGTTGACACAAGAAGCCCTAATTGAGCAGTTATCAGCGATTGTTGGCGCCGATAAGGTGCGGACAGATGCTGATTCGTTAGAAACTTTTGGCAAGGATTGGACTAAGATCTATCCACCAAAGCCCTCTGCTATTGTGTTCCCGAAAATGACTGAGCAAGTACAAAAAATAGTGCTTCTCGCGAACGAATACGGTTTATCCCTCGTTCCTTCTGGCGGTCGTACTGGTCTCAGTGCTGGTGCAGTGGCGACTAATGGTGAAATCGTAATTGCTTTTGATTATATGAATCAAATTAGTGAATTTAATGCGATTGATCGTACTGTTAAATGTGGGGCTGGCGTTGTTACTGAGCAGCTACAAGTTTTTGCCGAAGAGCAGGGCTTATTTTATCCCGTCGATTTTGCATCTGCGGGTTCAAGTCAGCTTGGCGGTAATATTTCTACCAATGCCGGTGGTATTAAAGTTATCCGTTATGGCATGACTCGTGATTGGGTGGCCGGTTTAACCGTTGTGACGGGCAAGGGTGATGTTTTAAACCTAAATAAAAATTTGGTTAAAAACAACACAGGTTACGACATGCGCCAATTGTTTATTGGTGGTGAGGGCACGCTAGGGTTTATTACAGAAGCGACCATGCGCTTAACTCGTACTCCTAAAAATCTGACTGTTCTGGTTCTTGGGGTGCCTGAGTTCGATGCCATTATGAGCGTATTGAATACCTACCAAAGCCGTATGGATTTAACGGCTTTTGAATTTTTCTCAGATAAAGCGATGCGCAAAGTCGTTGCACGTGGCGATGTACCTGCGCCATTTGAAACGGCCGCTGAGTATTACGCCTTGCTTGAGTTTGAAGCGGAAAATGAAGATCACATTAATACGGCCATGGAGATCTTCGAGTACTGCGTAGAGCAAGGCTGGGTATTAGATGGTGTTATGAGTCAGAGCGAAACACAAGCGGCTAATTTATGGCGTTTGCGGGAAGATATTTCTGAAACCATTTCCGAATGGACGCCATACAAGAACGATATTTCTGTCGTTGTCTCTAAAGTCCCACCTTTCCTGCACGAGATTGAGGAAGTAGTAACCCGCGAATATCCTGATTTCGAGATCATTTGGTTCGGTCATATTGGCGATGGCAACCTGCACTTGAATATCTTAAAACCAGATAGTTTAGCCAAAGAAATTTTCTTTGAGCGATGCGCAAAAGTTTCTACCTGGGTGTTCGAAATCGTTGAGAAGTACGCCGGTTCTATTTCTGCTGAGCACGGCGTTGGATTAACCAAGAAGCCCTATTTAGAGTATACGCGTTCAAAAGAAGAGTTAGATTACATGCGTGCTGTTAAGTTGATATTCGATCCTAATAATGTGATGAATCCAGGTAAGCTAATCGACCTTTAAGTAAGGCGAAATAGGTAATAAAAAAGAGTCGTTCGGCTCTTTTTTATTGTGCCTTGAGCAAGTATTTAGAATAGTTGCTCAGGAATAACTTCATTGGTTGAATAATCACCCTGTGCATTGTTCTTCCCACTTGGCGCCACTTCGGTGGGAACATTTTCTTGGCGGAAATATTCAAAAATTGCATTGGATTGCCCTGGTCGAGCTAGTTTCCCCGTTTCTGGATCAATGCGCACACTGACAATGCCGGGAGGCTGCTCAAACGGATGCTCAGGTACGCCTTCTAGGGCAGTTTTCATGTAGTCTACCCAGATTGGCAACGCCGTATTACTACCGAACGCCCAGCGACCTAAGGTTTGTGGTTGATCGAAACCAATCCATGTTGTTGTTACTAAATCAGGGCTAAAACCAGAGAACCACGCATCTTTCTGATCATTAGTTGTACCGGTTTTGCCGGCTAGATCATGACGGTTTAAGGCTAGTGCTCGCCTTCCTGTGCCGCGGCGAACAACGTCTTGCAACATGCTCACCATCAAGTAGTGAGTGCGTGGATCCATGACTTGTGTGGCAGGAACGATCGGGAGTGCATCATCTAATACAGCTTTGCTCGGTTCAGGGGTAGGCTCAAAGACATCTACTGTTGTCGGTGATAGAGCAACCGTATTCGACTCTGTCATCGCGATTGGTGACGCTTCGGTGGGTGGTACCTTATCAGTATTGTCGCAGTCACGGCAGACTACTGTAGGACGTGCGGTAAATAACCGAGTACCTTGCTCGTCTTCTATTCTCTGAATCAAATAAGGCTTAACGGCATAACCGCCGTTTGCTAAAACACAATAACCTGTTGCTAGCTCCATCGGTGTTACCGCCGAAGACCCCAAAGCGAGCGATAAATCGTTGTTCAGTTTCTTCCCATCAAAACCAAACGGTTCTACGTAGCGAATGGCAGTGCGGGTTCCTATTTGTTTTAGAATGCGAATGGATACCAAGTTCTGCGATTTATACAAAGCCTCTCGTAATCGAGTTGGACCGTAGAACTTGCCATTGTGGTTTTCTGGCCGCCATGTATTTTCTAGGCTTGCGTCTTCGAAAACGACGGGTGCATCGTTAATGATACTGGCAGGGGTAAAGCCATTGGCTAAAGCAGCACTATAGATAAACGGCTTGAACGCTGATCCTGGTTGCCGCTCAGCTTGAATGACGCGGTTGAACTTATTGGCATTAAAGGCAAAACCACCAACTAAAGCTTCGATTCCGCCATTATTCGGATTGAGTGAAACAATAGCCCCCTCAACCTTCGGCATTTGACCTAGCTCTAATCCATTAGCCGTTTTTTGTAGCCAGATTTTTTGGCCGATAGAAACGACCTCTAAGGCATTCTTTGGGTCTTGGCCAACGCTATCGACGGATAAGTAAGGGCGAGCCCAAGCCATACCCGTAAAAGGTAACCAAAGAAAACCATTTTCGCTGTAAGTCCAGGCACCGTCTTTGGTTACATCGGCAACAATCGCAGGGGTAAGCAAGCCGAGGTCACCCTGTTGGCGGATAGCATCGTCCCACTTCTCCAGTGTGCTTGGCCAGTCGACATCGAAGCGTGGGTCAGTCGATGCGAGCCATTCTTTCAATATTGGGTTGTCGTTTTCTGGCAGCAGTTTAACTAACGAAAATTCAGGTTCAGATGGGCGGTAACCGTGCTCTCGATCGTAATGAATAAGCCCTTGTTGGAGCGCCTTACTCGCCGCGGTTTGGCGTTTTGAATTGATCGTTGTATAAACACTGTAACCACCAGTGTAAGCTTGATCTCCAAAGCGATCGACCATCTCTTGACGCACCATTTCTGCAATATATGGTGCGTCTACCTCAGTGGTTGGGCCATGGTAGCGAGCGATATCGGGTTCGTGTAACGCTTGCTGGAATTCTTCTTCGGTAATGTTGTTTAGGTTACGCATGCGCGCGAGTACGTAGTTGCGACGATCAATTGCTCGCTGAGGGTTGTTGATCGGATTTGCGGCAGATGGTGCTTGTGGTAATCCAGCAATCATTGCCAATTGAGCGAGTGATAGATCATTAATTGAACGACCATAATAGACTTGAGCGGCCGCCTCGATGCCATAGGCGCGTTTGCCGAGATAAATTTTATTAATGTAAAGCTCTAAAATCTCCTCTTTGCTTAGGGATTGCTCAATTTTGAGGGCTAGAAGGATTTCTGTGAACTTTCGAGTAAAGGTTTTTTCGCTCGATAAATAATAATTTTTGGCGACCTGCATTGTAATTGTACTGCCGCCAGACTTCTTTTTTCCGGTACGTACTAATTCGACAGCTGCACGCATTAGACCTTTTAGGTCAATACCGGAATGTTCAAAAAAACCATCATCTTCCGACGCAAGTAGCGCCTGTATAAAGAGAGGCGGAGTGTCGGCGTAGCTGATTGGATTGCGCCGTTTTTCCCCGAACTCGCTGATGAGTAGGCCATCTGCGGCGTAAACACGGAGGGGTGTTTGTAGTTCGATATCACGCAAAGCCTCGGTATTAGGGAGGCTAGGAACGAGGTAGAGGTAGATGGCTATTATGACCATTCCACAGCCTGCAGCGCTGGACAATACAAGCCAAATAATAAACTTCACAAGCGGGGATGACTTAGTCATAAGAAAAAGATCGTCGATTCCTTTGGAAAGCTAGGTATGATGCGGGTTGCAGCATTATAAGGCTTTTTTGTTCTTTTAATAGGATTGTGCTTATAATGACTTCGACTATATAGGATCTGAGTGAGCTTGTGCATGCAAGCTCGCGAATTTGATGGGGATTTTGTCGTGCTGGCTAGCCTGTTTAAAAAGAAAAATAAGGCGCTCTTGGGCGTGGATATAAGCTCAACGTCAGTTAAGGTGCTTGAGCTCAGCCGTCAAGGTGATCGCTATCAGGTGGAAGCCTATGCGACAGAGCTTCTCCCTCTGAACGCGGTTGTAGAACAGAGTATTAGCAATGACGAAGCAGTAGGTGAGGCAATTCGTAGAGCAATTGCCCGTTCGCGCACGAGTGCTAAAGCCGCAGCCATTGCGGTTGCTGGTTCCGCCGTTATCACTAAAACCGTGCACATGAGTGCCAATCTGAAGGATGATGAAATGGATTTTCAGATCCGCGCGGAAGCGGATCAATATATTCCATACCCTCTTGAAGAAGTAGCGCTGGATTGGGAAATTCAAGGTCCGTCGGAAGGATTAGCCGATATGGTTGATGTGCTTCTGGCTGCTTGTCGCTCCGAAACGGTTGATCGGCGTAAAGATGCCGTTGAATATGCAGGTATCTCAGTTGAGCGTGTTGACGTCGAAGCGTTTTGCACGGAACGTGCCTTTACTTTGTTGAGAGACTTGGTTATTGGTGAGGATGTGGAGACTGTCGCAGTTCTCGACATTGGTGCGACCATGACGACTCTTAGTGTTCTTCATGAAGGTAAATCAATTTACACTCGCGAACAGTTGTTCGGGGGGAAGCAATTGACAGAAGACATTAAACGACGTTACGGACTGTCAGACGAAGAAGCGCAGCGCGCAAAAATTGAAGGCGGTGTGCCTGATGATTATGAGTCTGAGGTTTTAGATCCATTTCGTCAGTCCGTTGTGCAGCAAGTGAGTCGTTCGTTGCAATTCTTCTACTCATCCAGCCAATTTAATGATGTCGATTGCATTGTTTTGGCGGGTGGTACGTCAGCGACCGCTGGATTGGCTGGTAAAGTGCAGGAAACTCTCGGTATCCCGACGGTGGTGGCCAATCCATTCGTTAGCATGACGTTGTCGCAAAAGGTAAATGCCAATTTACTAAACAGCGATGCGCCATCCCTTATGATTGCGGCAGGATTGGCGTTAAGGAGTTTTGATTAATGACTAAAATCAACCTCCTTCCTTGGCGTGAAGAACGCCGTGTCGAGCGCCAAAAGCAGTTTTATATGGTTATGGCTCTTGTTATCGCAGCAGCTGTTGGTGTTGGTTTCTTAATCAGCAACTATTACGCGGATCAAACTGCTAGTCAGCGTTTGCGCAACGATTTTCTTGCTAAAGAAATTCGCGTACTTGATGCGAAAATTGATGAAATTAAGGCGTTGCGTGATACCCGTAAGCAGTTAATAGAACGCATGGAACTTATCCAAGCATTACAAGGTAATCGACCTATCATTGTTCGTATTTTTGATGAGTTCGCGCGCTCTGTTCCAGATGATCTTTATTTTACCGCAGTTTCTGTCAAGGGAACCGTTGTAACGGTGAAGGGTGTTGCTAAGTCGAATAACCGGGTTTCGTCCTTGATGCGTAACTTTGATCAATCCCCATGGTTTGCTAATCCATCGTTATTAAGGGTTCAAGCAAAAGGTGAGGGTGTTAATGAATTCGAGATCGTTATGACCCGGGTTGAGCCTAAGTCAGCAGAGGAGCAAGACTGATATGGCTGATGGTGTAGAAAACAAAAGTTTCATGGCCAAGCTTAGTGAAATTCAGTTGGATGATATTAATAATATCGACTGGAATAACACTGGATCTTGGCCCCTGCTAGGTAAGATAGCGCTCAGTTTCGTGCTATTTGTTGTTGTTTGTGTGGGGATGTATTTTCTAATGGTGCAGGGCGATATGCTTGCATTAGATAGAGAACAAAAAAAGGAAATTACGTTAAAGAAAGATTTTGAGTCGAAAGCCTTTCGAGTGGCTAACTTAGCCGAATATAAGTCGCAAATGGCGGAGATGGAATTCAGCTTTGGTTCGCTGCTTAAGCAATTGCCGCGCGATACGGAAGTACCGGGTTTGATTGACGATATCAGTGCCGCGGCAGTGAATGCGGGCTTGCAGTTAAATGTAATTGACCCACAAAAAATGCAGAAAACGGAGTTCTATAACGAGTTACCAATCGATATCGAAGTGGTTGGGGATTACCACGAGATGGGCGCCTTTGTTTCCGGTGTCGCTTCGTTGCCTCGTATTGTAACTTTGCACGACTTCAGTGTTGAGCGTAAGAGCAATAGTAGTGATTTAAGCATGAGAATTCTTGCTAAGACGTATCAGTACGGCGGAGACGAAAAAGGTGAGTAGCATGCGTACAATCTTAACGGCGCTCTGTGTTGCGTCTGTGGCGTTGTTGTCGGGCTGTGATTCATCGGTCGATAACGGTGATTTACAGAGTTTTGTTGACGATGTTATGGCGAAGCCACGGGGGCGAGTAGAACCTATCCCTATTTTTAAGCCCTACGAATTTTTTAATTACAGTGCTGCTGGTATGCGCTCGCCATTTCAGTTGCCGCAGATGCCGGATACTCAAGTTATCGTTTCGGGCCAAGGGTTAGTAAAACCAGATTTAAATAGGCCCAAACAGTTTCTTGAGCAATTTGCTATCGGCACCTTGTCTATGGTCGGAACCTTACAAAAACCAGATGATGAATTGTGGGCATTGGTTCGAGATGCCGATGGTGGTGTTGTTCGTGTAAAAGAAGGATATTACATGGGGCAAAATCATGGTCGTATAACTTCGATTAGTGAATATGGAATTAATGTGGTTGAAATTGTGCCTAATGGTCTTGGCGGCTGGTTAGAACGCCCAAGAACGTTAGCCCTTGAAGGATTGGCTGGAGAATAACGATGAAAATAATTAAGGGCTTACGTCAGGCTGTTTTCGTGGTGCCGGCAATATTATTGCTGATGTCCGCTGATGCTTTGGCAGTCACACTGAAAGATATCAAATTTTCAACTATGGCAGGTGATATTACAGAAATTGCGCTTGAGTTTGATGGTGCGCCGCCAGAGGTTAGTGGATATACCATAGAAAAGCCGGCGCGTATCGCAATCGATTTGCCGGGTGTGCAAAGTGCTTTGCAAGCTAAGCGTCATGAGATTGGCAATGGTAATGCGCGCAGCGTGACCATTGTTGCAACTAAGGATCGGGCGCGCTTGGTCGTTAATTTAACCCAATTAGCTGCTTATACAACAACCGCCGATGGAAATACCTTGCTGGTTCGAATTGGTGAGCGCTCGGAAGAGAAGGTATTTTCTGGAAATTCTGCCACCAGTGCTTCCGGTGCTGCCATTAGTCCTGTTGGTGACATGAAGGTTGTGAATGTTGATTTCCGTCGCGGAGAGTTAGGAGAGGGGCAAATTCAAATTATGCTCAACGATGCACGAGCATCGGCCAATATTCGACGTGAAGGTTCAAAGATTATCGCTGATTTAAGTGGTGTGCGTTTACCTGATGTATTGAGCCGTCGTTTGGATGTGACCGATTTTGCCACACCGGTTAAATATGTTGATGCGCGTCGTGAAGATGGTGTCACGCGTATTGTGATTGAACCGACGTCTGATAGTTTTGAATATTTAGCCTATCAAACCGATAAATTGTTATCGATCAATGTATCTGAACCACCAAAAGATCAAAAAGAAGCGCAGAAAAAACAATTTCCATTTACTGGTGAAAAGCTATCGCTGAATTTCCAAAATATTGAAGTTCGCGCTGTGTTGCAGTTGATTGCCGACTTTACGGGTCTGAACTTAGTTGCCTCTGATTCAGTGCAGGGTGCTATTACCTTGCGTTTGCAGAATGTACCTTGGGATCAAGCGTTAGATTTGGTGTTGAAAACGAAAGGCTTGGGCCAGCGTCAGATGGGCTCAGTGCTTCTGATTGCTCCAGCTGCAGAAATTGCCGCACGTGAAAAAGTTGAACTTGAAGCCGTTCGTCAGGTTGAAGAACTGGCACCGCTCGTGACTGAGTATATGCAATTGAAATACGCAAAGGCCTCTGTACTTGCTACTTTGTTGACCTCGGAGCAAGGGTTGTTGTCAGAGCGCGGTACCGCTGTTGTTGATGAGCGTACGAATACCTTGCTTATGAAGGATACTTCTGCAAACTTAGAAAAAGTTCGCGAAGCTATTATTATGCTGGACGTTCCTGTTCGCCAAGTATTGATTGAAGCCCGCATCGTTGTTGCCAATACCAGTGTTGGTAAAGAGTTGGGTGTTAAGTGGGGAGGGGCTTCTTTTAAAGATAATGGTAGCAGTTGGACGACGGCTGGTGGCAGCCAACAGACTTTAACCGAAGGTTCGCAAATATTGTTTGATCGTGCGACCACGGGTAGCTCGACGCAAACGATTGATTTGACCAATGCCAACGTTGTTGATTTCGGTGCTACAAACGCAGCGGCGTCTACCCTCGCGATTGGCTATCAAACAGCGGATTTCTTGTTAGATCTAGAGTTGTCGGCTATTGAAACGGAAGGTCGCGCTGAAATTGTATCTCAGCCGCGAGTGATAACCGCAGACGGTCAGACTGCTTCTATCGAGTCAGGTACCGAAATTCCGTACCAACAAGCCAGCTCTAGCGGTGCGACTAACGTTGCTTTTAAGTCAGCCGTATTGCGATTAGAGGTTACGCCGCAAATCACTCCCGATGATCGTATTATCATGGATTTGATGATTAATCAGGACTCTGTTGGTGAGTTAACGTCAGCTGGCCCTAGCATCAATACCAATTCGGTAGAAACTCAGGTGTTAGTTGAGAATGGCGAAACCGTCGTGCTTGGTGGTATCTTCCGTTCTGAAGATGTGACCACCATACGTAAAACGCCTTTTTTTGGCGATTTACCTCTGATTGGTGCCTTGTTCCGCTATAAGAGTAAGACGGATACTAAGAGTGAACTGCTTGTATTTATTACGCCTCGTTTGGTGAAGGATACGCTCAGCACTCGTTAATGTTATGACGCGAATGCAATCAATTTACTTAGTCGGGCCGATGGGTGCAGGAAAGAGCACCATCGGCCGTCTTCTTTCTGCTGAGCTCAAACTTGAGTTTTACGACTCAGATAAAGTCATAGAGCAGCGGTGTGGAGCGAATATCCCTTGGATTTTCGACATGGAGGGGGAGGCTGGCTTTCGCGAGCGTGAAGAGCAAGCCATTGATGATCTCACGCAAATGTCAGGCATCGTCTTAGCAACGGGAGGCGGTGTGATCATGCGCGAATCTAACCGTAACCATTTAAGTGCACGTGGTATTGTCGTGTATTTATGCACATCCGTAGAGCAGCAACTCGCACGAACCGCGCGGGATAAAAACCGTCCGCTGTTGCAGGCGGATAATCCAGAGAAAATATTACGCGATTTGTTTGCTGTGCGAGATCCGCTCTATCGATCCATCGCAGACATTATTATTGCAACCGATCAACACAATCCTCGCTGGGTTGTGCAAGAGCTGAAAAAGCGCATCAAAGACTTATAAGCAAAGGCATAAATTATGAAAACCTTAACGGTTGAGCTAGGTGATCGTAGTTATCCAATCTTTATTGGAGAGGGTGTGCTCAACAATTCTGAGCTATACACACCTTATATTCACGGCCGTCAGGTGTTAATTGTTACCAATGAAACCGTAGCGCCTTTGTATTTAGCTGCGGTTAAAGAGGCCTTGGTTGGTTATCAGGTCGATGAGGTCATTTTACCGGACGGTGAGGCTTATAAAGATTTAACAACATTAAATCGAATTTATGATGTTTTGCTGGAAAAACAGCACAATCGCACAACAACGTTAATTGCTCTTGGTGGTGGTGTCATTGGCGATATGACGGGTTTTGCTGCCGCGTCTTATCAGCGTGGTGTGAACTTCATTCAAGTTCCTACCACCTTGTTATCGCAAGTGGACTCGTCTGTTGGAGGAAAGACAGCGGTTAATCATCCTTTAGGAAAAAACATGATCGGTGCTTTTCATCAGCCACGATGCGTGATTGCTGATGTATCAACGTTGGCTACCTTACCTAAACGTGAGTTATCTGCTGGCATGGCCGAGGTGATTAAGTATGGTTTGATTTGTGATGCAGAGTTTTATGTTTGGCTTGGTGAGCATATGGCGGGCTTGATGTCCGGTGATGTTGAGTTGCTGAGTTATGCGATCCAGCGTTCATGTCAGGATAAAGCTGAGGTGGTGGCGCAAGATGAAACTGAAGGCGGCATTCGAGCCATATTAAATCTTGGCCATACTTTTGGCCATGCAATTGAGTCCCATCAAGGCTATGGCAATTGGTTGCATGGCGAAGCTGTTGGCACAGGAATGCTTATGGCAGTGGATCTAAGTTATCGCATGGGATCTGTGCCTAAGTCTGAAATGCTTGCCCTGCGTGATATGTTGTTGGCTGCTGGTTTGCCTATCGTTGGCCCGAATGATATGGGCGTTGATGACTATATCATTCGTATGCAAGTGGATAAAAAGGTCTTGGATGGTCGTATTCGCCTTGTGTTGCTGAAACGAATTGGCGAAGCTTATGTCACATCGGATGTACCCAGAGAATTATTGTTGCAGACGTTGCAAGCTGGTGAACAGCTAGGCTGTGTTTGAATACCTAGGGGGCTGGCATGGAAACCGATTTTGATTTTGGATTGGAGTCCGCTACCAACGTGAAAGCTGATGTGTCGAGGAAATCTTCCGTGAAAGTCACACGCTTGCTACCGAGTCAGGTTCGCCATTTAGAGCTATTGTCGCATTTGGCGTCATACAGCGAGTTATTGGTTGTTGTATCGGGACCAGAAGGTGCCGGTAAGACAGTGATTGCTCAAGGCTTAGCAGCGCAACGAGAGGGCTCCGAGGAAACCCTCTTTCTTACCGCCAGTATCATGTTGGGGATGCCATCTATACTCTCTGCCATTGCCGGTGTTTGGGATATGCCCAATCTCACGGATGATGGCTCTTCAGCTCGGGAAGCTATTCGCAACGAAGCATTGGAACGTTATAAACAAGGCAATGGCTTACTGATTATTATTGATCAGGCAGAGCAGCTAGACAGCGAAACTCTTAATGATATTGCACATTTTGCTTTATTGGCTCCTCAAGCTATCTCAATTGCACTGTTTGGTTGCTCAGGTTTTGAGCGTGTTTTCCGTAGTTCTCCGGCGCAAGCTCCCATTCATACTGTACTGTTAGAGCCTCTAACGCTTGAAGAAGTCGATGTGTTATTAACAGAGGTGCTGGGCATTGATGGTCAGAACCCATTTACCGATAACGAGTTGATGAGTATTTATCAACAGTCGGGGGGCTGGCCGCGGGCGTTAATACAAGCGGCTGAAAATCATTTGTTGGGTTCTGAGCGTAACGTAAAAACAGCCACCACGGGTTTCCCCATGCGCAATATCCTTGGCTTGGCCGTAATTGCAACGGTCGTTATTATGTTGGGCATATATCAACTGGGTGGAGATGAGGTCGAATCGGCTTCAGTTGAGCCCTTGGTTTCTAGTCTAGTGACCGAGAAGTCACTAGACGCAGCAGCATTTCCTGCTGAAGCCGAGCTCAATGTCGCGCCTCCCCCAGTCTCTGGAACGTCGGATTTTAATTATCCTAGTGAGCCAGAGCCTGACTCGATAAATCCAGTGCCGTTGACGCCAACGGTTGCTAAATCGGAGCCAATAGCACCAGCAATTAAGCCTGTAGAAACTGTTCCCGAGGCTGCAAAAGCGCTTTCAAAACAGATCGCAACCCCTAAGAAATTGGCAACTCCGGCTAACACAGCGGACGAATCGGCATTGCTGGCGGCGAAAGGCGGGTATATCGTACAACTATTAGGTTCATATCAAGAAGCGAGTGCGGATGGCTTTAAAGCACAATGGCAGGCCAAAGTGACTGGCAATGTGTACCGTTATAAAACTTCACACAAGGGGCGTGATTGGTATGTTGTGGTGGCAGGTGTATATTCCAGCCGCGGCGAAGCAACAGCGGCAGTGAATCTCTTGCCGATTGAGTTGCGTAAGCAATCACCGTGGATTCGCCCGGTTAGCGCTGTGCAGGATGTTCTGCGCTGAAGGGTATTTGCCTGACTTTTCTAGCGGTGCCGGTCTGGCACCAGACATTTTGACGTACGCATTTGTGGCAAACGCTTCAGATGTGTAGAATGAGCGTCCTTTTGTCTCGATGCTGCTTAAAATTTGAGCATTTGGCTGATATAAGCCCTTGATTTTCAAACGTTTTTATTGAAGAGAGCTGTTCTATGAGAACTGGTCTGTATACTCCAGGCGACTTTAAGGACAACTGTGGTTTTGGCCTTTTAGCGCACCTAGAAGGTCAACCAAGCCACGAGCTGCTAAAGACAGCAATCGAGTCCTTGACCTGCATGACACATCGCGGTGGTATTGCTGCGGATGGTAAAACTGGTGATGGCTGTGGTCTGTTAATTCAGAAACCAGACTCATTCCTTCGTGCCGTAAGCGCAGAAGCCGGTATTCAACTTCCGCAGCAGTATGCTGTCGGTATGTTGTTTATGGATCAAGATGGCACAGTTTACGCGACACAAAAAGCGGCAGTAGAGCAAGCGATTCGCGATCAGAATCTCAGTGTGCTCGGTTGGCGAACTGTGCCAACCAGTAATGACTGCTTAGGGCCGATGGCGTTAGATTGTTTGCCACGTTTTGAGCAGATATTTGTTGCTCCTAAAGAGGCTCTGGAAGCTTCGGCATTGGCCGTTAAGTTGTTCTATGCACGTCGCTATGCCGAGAAAGCACTAGATAATTATCCAGACTTCTACATTGCGAGTTTGTCTGATCGCGTGTTGTCTTATAAAGGTCTGACTATGCCGGTCGACCTGCCGAATTTCTTTCTTGATTTGGGCGATGAACGCATGGAAACCGCGATTTGCGTATTTCATCAGCGTTTCTCGACCAATACGATGCCACGTTGGCCTTTGGCTCAACCATTCCGTATGTTGGCACACAATGGTGAGATCAATACCATTCGCGGTAACCGTAACTGGGCGAACGCTCGTACCAGCAAGTTTGTTAGTGATTTACTGCCCAATCTTGAAGATTTGACGCCGATCGTGAACACCACAGGTTCGGACTCGTCTTCTATGGATAATATGCTGGAATTACTCGCCACTGGCGGTATGAACTTGTTCCGTGCCATTCGTATGATGATTCCCCCTGCATGGCAGAACGTTGAAACAATGGATCCAGATCTACGTGCATTTTATGAGTACAACTCAATGCACATGGAGCCGTGGGATGGCCCGGCTGGTTTAGTCATTACCGATGGTCGTTATGCTGTATGTGGTCTAGACCGCAACGGTTTGCGTCCGTCACGTTGGGTTATTACTAAAAACAACTTTATTACGGTTGCATCCGAAGTAGGTGTTCACGGTTATAAACCAGAAGATGTGGTTGCTAAGGGCCGTGTCGGTCCTGGTGAGATACTGGCGATTGATACCCTTGAAGGTAAATTGTTGCATGCCGATGATATCGATAATGCCTTGAAGCAAGCACATCCGTATAAAACTTGGTTAAAAGACAATGCCATTCGTATTGAAAGCAAGTTGCACCTTGAAAAAGCCGATGGCGTTGAAGCGCTGGTGGGTGACGCGTTAAATACCCATCAAAAACTGCACCTTGTTACCAACGAAGAGCGTGATCAGGTATTACGCCCTATGGCGGAAGATGGCCAAGAAGCAACAGGGTCGATGGGTGACGATACGCCAATGGCGGTATTGTCACAGCGCGTACGCCATGTTGCTGACTTTTTCCGTCAGCAATTTGCACAGGTAACGAATCCACCAATCGATCCATTGCGTGAATCCATCGTAATGTCGTTGGAAACCTGCATTGGTGCCGAGAAGAACGTTTTTGACGAGACGCCATATCATGCTAATCGTGTGATTTTGACTTCGCCAGTATTGTCTCCGCTTAAGTTTGCCGGTTTGACCGATACCGGTCATGAAAACTTTCGTCATGTCACGCTGAGCTTAGCGTATGACGCTAGCTTGTCGTTGCGGCAGGCGATTCTTGATTTGCTTGCTAAAGCAGAACAAGCGATACGTGATGGCATTGTTATTTTGATTTTGAGTGACCGCCACGTCACGGAATCACAATTGATTATCCCTGCGGTCATGGCGACAGGCGCAGTGCATCACCGTTTAGTTCAGCGTGGGTTGCGCACCAACGGCAATATTGTAGTTGAAACCGGTGCTACGCGTGATGCGCATCAGTTCGCGGTATTGTTAGGCTTTGGTGCTACCGCTGTGTATCCGTGGTTAGCGTACGACATCATCACCGACTTACACCGCACAGGTGAAGTGTTGGGCGACCCGCTGAAGTCACAGCAGAACTTCCGTAAAGCGATTCGCAAAGGCTTGATGAAAATCATGTCGAAGATGGGGATCTCTACGGTTGCCTCTTATCGTGGCTCACAGTTGTTTGAAGCGATCGGTTTGAGTGACGAAATCGTTGATCTGTGCTTTTGTGGTGTTAGTAGCCGTATTGCGGGGGCGACCTTTGCCGATTTTGAAGAAGATTTAAACTTGATTCGTAGCGTTGCGTGGAAAACACGTAAGAAGTTAGATCAAGGTGGCTTGCTGAAATACGTTCACGGTGGCGAGTATCATGCTTACAACCCGGATGTTGTTAAAAATATTCAGGAAGCGGTGCAAACCAACAGCCAAGCCGCCTACGACCGGTTCACTACCTTAGTGAATGAGCGTCCAGCGGCTACGATTCGTGATTTGCTTGCTCTGCGTAAAGATATTAAGCCTATTGATATCAGCGAAGTAGAACCAGTTGAGTCTATTTTTCCGCGTTTCGATACCGCCGCGATGTCGTTAGGTGCCTTGTCTCCTGAGGCCCACGAAGCCTTGGCAGAAGCGATGAATGAACTGGGTGGCCGTTCGAACTCCGGTGAAGGCGGTGAAGATCCAGCTCGGTATGGCACCTATAAGAACTCGAAAATTAAGCAGATTGCATCGGGCCGATTCGGCGTTACTCCTGCCTATTTGTCGAGCGCTGAAGTACTGCAGATTAAAGTGGCTCAAGGCGCTAAGCCTGGTGAAGGTGGTCAGTTGCCGGGTGGCAAGGTTAACGATTTGATCGCAACCTTACGCTACTCTGTGCCTGGCGTTACTTTGATTTCACCACCACCACATCACGATATTTACTCAATCGAAGATTTGGCGCAGCTAATTTACGACCTTAAGCAAGTGAATCCTGCGGCATTGGTATCGGTGAAGCTGGTATCGGAGCCAGGTGTTGGCACGATCGCAGCGGGTGTTGCTAAGGCGTATGCCGATTTGATTACTATTTCTGGTTATGACGGCGGTACTGCGGCCTCACCATTAACATCGATCAAGTATGCAGGCTCACCTTGGGAGCTAGGTCTAGCTGAAGCTCACCAGGCGCTGCGTGCTAATGATTTGCGTGGCAAGGTTCGTGTGCAAACCGATGGTGGCTTGAAGTCGGGCCTTGATGTCATTAAAGCGGCAATTTTGGGTGCTGAATCCTTTGGCTTTGGTACTATGCCGATGGTTGCCGTGGGGTGTAAGTACTTACGTATTTGCCATCTCAACAACTGCGCAACCGGTGTTGCGACTCAGAATGATGACTTGCGTAAAGATCATTACATCGGCACTGCCGACATGGTTAAGAACTACTTCCACTTTGTTGGCCAAGAAGTTCGTACATGGATGGCTAAGATTGGTGTGCGCACGATGGAAGAGTTAGTCGGTCGTACCGATCTACTCGAAATGATCGAAGGCAGCACCTCGAAGCAGCGCCACTTGGACTTAACGCCAATTCTTAACAATGACTATATCCCTGCGGATAAGCCGCATACGGTTAAGGTTGACCGTAACCGTCCATACGATGAAGGTCATTTGGCCGAGCGTATGGTGGTTGAGTTGTTGCCGGCGATTGAAGGCAAAATGGGTGGTGAGTTTAACTTCCGTATCACCAACTGTGATCGTTCAATTGGCGCGCGCTTGTCGGGCGAAATTGCTAAACGTCATGGTAACCAAGGCATGGCTGAGCAGCCAATCCGTATTAAATTGACGGGTGTTGCTGGACAGTCGTTCGGTGTTTGGAACGCCGGTGGCCTAGAAATGGTGCTTGAAGGCGATGCCAACGATTACGTGGGTAAAGGCATGACTGGCGGTAAGCTAGTGATTCACCCACCGAAAGGTTCTGAGTTTAAGAGCGAAGAAACGTCGATCGTAGGTAACACCTGCTTATACGGTGCTACCGGCGGTAAATTGTTAGCGGCTGGTGGTGCTGGAGAGCGTTTTGCGGTTCGTAATTCAGGCGCACATGCTGTTGTTGAAAGTGCTGGCGATCACTGCTGCGAATATATGACGGGCGGTATGGTTTGTGTGCTAGGTGAAACCGGATATAACTTCGGTGCTGGTATGACAGGCGGTTTCGCTTATGTGTTAGACCTAGATAACAGCTTTGTTGATAAATATAACCACGAGCTTGTTGATATCCATCGTATCTCAAATGAAGAAACGGAAGCGCACCGCAATCATCTGCGCAGCGTGATTCGTGAATTCTCAGAAGAGACTGGCAGCGAGTGGGGCCGCGCAATTCTGGATGACTTCGATGGCTTTATTGGTCGCTTCTGGTTGGTTAAGCCAAAAGCTGCTGACTTACAACAATTGCTGAATAACACCCGTGCTCGTCCTGAGTAATCAGTACAGGGCGAGAAAGAGAGGTTCGAGATGGGACAACGTCTGAACAATAGTTTCCAGTTTGTGGAAGTGGGTCGCCAAGACCCATCCAAAAAAGCGATCAGCGTTCGTAAGGCGCAGTTCGTTGAAATTTATGAGCCGTTCAAGCAAGAAGAAGTGAGCGACCAAGCGCATCGTTGTTTGGAGTGCGGCAACCCTTATTGCGAATGGAAATGCCCGGTGCATAACTTCATTCCTAACTGGTTGAAGTTGGCAAGCGAAGGCAACATCATGGAGGCCGTGGAACTGAGTCATGCGACCAACACCTTGCCAGAAGTCTGTGGTCGAGTGTGCCCGCAAGATCGTTTATGTGAAGGCTCCTGTACTTTGAATGACGGTTTCGGGGCGGTGACAATTGGTAATGTTGAGAAATACATTACTGATACCGCTTTTGCTATGGGCTGGCGTCCAGATATGTCGAAAGTCGTACCCACAGGAAAACGCGTCGCCATTATTGGCGCGGGTCCTGCTGGCTTAGGTGCTGCGGACGTATTAGCGCGCAACGGTGTAACTCCCGTTGTATTTGACAAATATCCAGAAATCGGCGGTTTATTAACCTTCGGCATTCCTGAATTCAAACTTGAAAAGAGCGTGATGGTTAATCGTCGCGAAGTGTTTGAAGGCATGGGTGTAGAGTTCCGTTTGAACACGGAAGTCGGAAAAGACATTGAGTTTCAGGCCATCGTTGACGAATTTGACGCCGTATTTTTAGGTATGGGTACGTATAACTACATGAAGGGTGGTTTTCCTGGTGAAGATCTACCGGGTGTTCATGATGCCTTGGATTTCTTGATCTCTAACGTCAATCGCAACTTAGGTTTCGAGAAAAACGAAGCTGACTTCGTTAGCGTTAAAGGTAAAAAGGTTGTCGTGCTTGGCGGTGGTGATACGGCGATGGATTGTAACCGTACCTCGATTCGCCAAGGCGCGAAAAACGTCACTTGTGCTTACCGTCGTGATCAAGAAAATATGCCGGGTTCTAAGCGTGAAGTCACCAATGCACGCGAAGAAGGTGTGAAATTCTTATTCAACCGTCAGCCAGTCGAAATTATCGGCAATGGCAAAGTGGAAGGCGTTAAAGTCGTTACCACTAAGATGGGTGAACCGGACGACAATGGTCGTCGTCGGCCAGAAGTTGTCGAAGGTTCGGAAGAGATCTTACCTGCCGATACCGTTTTGGTTGCGTTCGGTTTCCGCCCTAGTCCTGCGCCTTGGTTTAAAGATTTTGGTATTGAAGTGAATAGCTGGGAGGGTGTTATTGCACCTGAAAAGCAAACCTTTAAGTTCCAGACCACCAACTCAAAAGTCTTTGCTGGCGGTGATATGGTGCGCGGATCTGACCTAGTGGTCACTGCCATTTGGGAAGGTCGTGAAGCGGCGGAAGGTATTCTCGACTACTTGGATGTCTAAAGACGAAGGCTGAATTATAGCGCAATTGATCGTTCTCTTTTGTTAGCAAATAACGCGGCTTAGGCCGCGTTTTCTTTTTTTGAGGTAGTCGTATAACTCATGCCAGTGGTATGCTCTTAGACCATATTTATAACCAGAAAAAGCATTCAGACGGAGCTGCTCTTATGGCTAGACTTACCCCTTTTTGGATTCTCTTATCCTCCATGCTACTTGTAGCGTGTGGAGGAGGGGGCGGTTCCGTTGTGCCTGCGGCCTCTACCGATACAACCGACACGACAGACACAACCGATGGTGGCTCTACGGAAACAGATACGGGTGTTACTTATTTTCCGTTGCAGTTCTATTTAAATGGAGATGAATATGTAGAAGAGTCTGGCGTGTTCGAAGGCCTATATTTTCTTCCACTTATTCATGGCTATATTATCGCTCCGGTGGATAGCACTAATTTAGAAAAGCTAGATAATCCCAGCGTTGATGATTACTCCATTACTATTAATGACCAAGCCATTGATCCAGTTGAGCAGGGGTTGGTGATGCAGAAAATTATCGACTTACCGGTGGTGCTCAATACCGCGATAGTCATTGATACCAGCGGTAGTACTCAAGCTATCGATAAAGCGGCCCTTATTACAGCCATTAAGAGTTTTATATCGACGGCTCAAGCTAGCAATGACAGTGTTATAGCAAATCAAAAGTATACTTTATGGGCGTTTGGTTCGTCAGTTGAGGCTCTAGTGCCAACACTAACAGCGGATGCCAGCATATTAAATACAGCCCTAGATAGTCTTCAGGCCAATTGGAGTGGCTCTCGCGGGGATGCTACCGCCTTGTATGAATCAATCGTACGCGCAGTAGGCTATTACAAAGGTGTTGGCCCTGTTGATTTAGGCACCGAAGTTGATTTGAAAACAGATGGAATCGACGATCTTAATGATGGCTATTTTAAGGATGGAGCATCTTCGCGTATTGATGGTGTTAAGCTGAGTAATGTCGTGTTATTCACAGCAGGCAATAATAGCGTTAATTTATTCAGTGCACAGTCTGCTAAAGAAGCGCTGGAGTGGCAATCGTTAATTACATACGTCGAGCAGGCTGCTACCGAAACGACGGACTCAACCACTGATACAACAGCTACAGACACCACAGCTGTCGACGGTTCTGAAACGACGTTAGTTGGCAAGCCATTACTGTATGTATCTGTCGGCACTGGTGGCGTTGATGCGTCTGTTGAGGCCTTAGCTTCAAAAGTGATTGATACGGCATCAAACAATACGTTTAACGTGGCCGCCGAACTGATTGCCGCTCAGCAGAGTGCGATTTCAGTGCGAATTCGTCCTGATAATCAGTATCTCGTTCGGTACGAAATATTAGAGCGCGATGGTAAGCATGTTCATGTATTTTCTAGCGAATCAGCAAGTTATAGCTATGCATTAACGACAGAGTTGGATTTGGCTACCAATGATTTGAGCGGCCTTGCTGAAGCTTCGCCAGCGGTAGAAATTACAGGCCCAAGCAATTCTTACCTTGCTGCAGGCCAAGTAAGTGTGACGAGTGTGAAATCGCTTTATCCTGCCACGCGCTGGACTGAGATTCCTTACAGTACTGGAAACTATAGCTGGACAGTGGGTGGTGTTAGTCGATCTGCTAATACAGATGGCTCCATTTCTATTACGTCGGCTGATGTAGGCAAGACTGTTGTGTTAACGAATACCTCGTTGTCGATAACGGGAACAGTCACAGTGTTAGATTGATCTAACTCATTATGAAACCCGGCCACTGGCCGGGTTTTTTGTTATTATGCGTCCATATTTTTATGACCGCCGAGATGTCTATGTCTGAGCTAAAAAATGATCGTTTTCTTAAGGCTTTGTTGCGTGAACCTGTCGATCGCACTCCGGTGTGGATGATGCGCCAAGCCGGTCGCTACTTACCAGAATATAAGGCTACGCGTGCTCAGGCTGGTGACTTTATGTCGCTGTGTAAGAACCCTGAACTGGCCTGCGAAGTCACCATTCAGCCACTGGAACGCTTCCCTTTGGATGCCGCGATTCTGTTTTCAGATATTCTTACGATCCCTGATGCGATGGGCTTAGGTTTGTATTTTGAGACGGGCGAAGGCCCGCGTTTTAAAAAAATCATTCGTACCCAAGCCGATGTGCAGAGCCTAAAGGTTGTTAATACCGAGTCTGATTTGGATTATGTTTTGAAGGCGGTTAAAACCATTCGCCGAGAGTTGAATGGTCGAGTGCCTTTGATTGGTTTTTCCGGTAGTCCATGGACGCTGGCAACTTATATGGTGGAAGGCGGTTCGTCTAAAGACTTCCGTCACGTTAAAGCCATGATGTACGACACGCCGGAAGTGATGCATCAACTGTTAGATGTATTGGCGCAGTCCGTTATCGATTATCTGAATGCCCAAATCAAAGCCGGTGCTCAAGCGGTACAGATTTTTGATACTTGGGGCGGCAGTCTTAGCAATGTCGCCTATCGCGAGTTCTCATTAAAATATATGCAGCAGATTGTTGCGGGATTGATTCGCGAATATGACGGTCAAAAGATCCCGGTGATTTTGTTCACTAAGGGAGGCGGGCAGTGGTTAGAGATGATGGCGGATACGGGCGCTGATGCCTTAGGTTTAGATTGGACAACCGACATCGGCTCTGCGCGTGCCCGTGTAGGGGGGCGTGTGGCATTGCAGGGCAATATGGATCCTTCGGTTTTATATGCTTCGCCGGCGACGATTCGTGCTGAAGTAAAACGTATCCTCGATAGCTACGGACAAGGCGGTGGTCATGTCTTTAACCTAGGCCATGGCATTCATCAGTTTGTCGATCCTGACCATGCCAAGGCTTTTGTTGAGGCCGTAGTTGAGTTAAGTCCGGCTTATCACGGATAATCAAAAAGCCCTGTTCTGCAGGGTTTTTTTTACTCTGATAGTTGCCATGGGTATTGAATACGCTTTGCAGGTGTTAACCGAAATAACGTAAGGTAAGCGACCAATTACGGAGAAAGATACACGATGAATTTGCTATGGGTTCCATTATTGCCCTTGTTGGGAGCACTGGTGCCATTGTTAACCGGAAAGATGAGTCGCAATGTGTGTGCGTGGTCGACAGCTTTATTACCGGCTTTCGCGCTTATGATTGTTATCAGTCTTATTCCTGATGTCATGGCTCAACAGTTGCCATTCGTGCACTATGACTGGGTTCCCGTTTTAGGATTATCAATATCCTTTTTTATGGACGGTTTAGGATTACTTTTTTGTTTGCTGATTTTAGGTATCGGTTTACTCGTTATTTTATACGCTCGATACTATTTATCGCCAACAGACAATTTTGGTCGATTTTACTCCAGTCTTATTCTTTTTATGAGCGCTATGCTTGGCGTTGTCCTGTCGGCTAATTTAATTCAATTGTGGTTTTTTTGGGAGCTAACCAGCGTTAGTTCATTTTTATTGATTAGCTTTTGGTCCAATAAAAGTGACGCTCGTAAGGGCGCGCGCATGGCATTGACCGTTACTGGCGCTGGCGGATTGGCGTTACTTGCTGGTTTGTTATTGATAGGCCAAGTGGTGGGGAGCTATGATTTACAAACGGTATTGGCAAGCGGTGATACACTGCGTGACAGTGCGCTCTATCCGGCGATTGTCATCCTTGTTTTGCTGGGTGCATTTACCAAGTCGGCACAATTCCCATTCCATTTTTGGTTGCCACACGCGATGTCGGCACCAACCCCAGTGTCGGCCTATTTGCATTCCGCCACTATGGTGAAGGCCGGTGTTTTCTTGCTGGCGCGTTTTTATCCGGTACTTTCACACACCGAACTTTGGTTTGGAATTGTGAGTATGGTGGGCTTGGCGACTTTATTGGTGGGCGCATATTCGGCGCTTTTCAAACACGATTTAAAAGGGCTGCTCGCGTATTCCACCATTAGTCATCTTGGCTTAATTACGCTGTTATTTGGTTTAGATACGGATCTTGCAGCAATTGCTGCTGTGTTTCACATTATTAACCACGCTGTTTTTAAAGCCTCGTTATTTATGGTTGCGGGTATTATTGATCACGAATCAGGCTCGCGCGATATGCGTAGGCTGAATGGCTTGTTCAAATATATGCCTTATACGGCGACCTTGGCGATGGTGGCAGCATCTTCTATGGCGGGGATTCCTCTGTTGAATGGTTTCTTATCCAAAGAAATGCTTTTCACCGAATCATTGCATCAAGAAGCATTAGGTTCAATATCTTGGCTGATTCCAGTCTTAGTCACCGTTGGTGGGGCGCTAGCCGTCGCTTACTCGTTGCGTTTTATTAACGACGTATTTTTTAATGGCGAGCCTATTAATCTACCGAAGACACCGCATGAACCACCACGTTATATGCGAGTATCGGTCGAAATTTTAGTGCTGCTTTGTTTGCTGGTCGGTATTTTTCCTCAGTTCATTGTCGGTGACTTGTTGCTGTCGGTTGCTTATGCCTTGATGCCTAATGGCGTTCCGTATTTTAGCTTGTCGATTTGGCATGGTTTCAATATTCCCTTGCTGATGAGTTTTATTGCCGTTGCTGGTGGTATGGGGTTGTATTACCAGCGTCGCCATTTGTTTGATTTTCAAAATCGGTTCGCCGAAGTAGATGCGAAGCGTGTCTTCGAGGATGCGACTCAATGCTTGGTCGCCAAAGCGCAGTTCGTGCAGTCGTTTATCGATAATGGATCATTTCAGCGTTACGCCATGTGGTTGGTTATTGCTGCATTATTTGCAATGGGTGTTCCTTTATTGAATATGCCCGAGGCTGCGGGAATATTGCCGCAAACTGCGGTTGACCCCGTTATAGTTATTGGCGCTGGTATTATTATTGTCGGTTCAATTGCTACCACTTTAGTGAGCCATCGCCGCTTATTGTCACTGGTGATGATATCTATTGTCGGCTTGGTTGTGTCAATTGCCTTTGCTTGGTTTTCTGCTCCTGATTTAGCCCTGACTCAGTTGTCAGTGGAAGTGGCCACGATTATTCTCTTTTTATTAGCCCTCTATTTTTTACCGCAGAAAATTACCCACATACATTTGTCACCCTCGCGATTGGTTCGGGATTTAGCCATTGCTTCTTTAGCGGGAGCTTTCATTGGAACTTTATGCTACGCCATGTTAACTCACCCTATGACCTCTATCAGCGATTTCTTCGTCGCTAATAGTAAGACCGGTGGTGGCGGTACGAATATTGTGAACGTTATTCTGGTCGACTTCCGTGGCTTCGATACGTTTGGTGAAATTACCGTATTAGGCATTGCTGCTTTGGGTATTTATAAACTGTTGGCTGGTATTCGTTTGTTTGTACCTGCCACAGACAGTGATGGTCGCCCATGGGCGAGCGAGAAAAATCCGCTAATGCTTGCCCAGATTTCACAAAGTTTATTGCCATTAGCCCTACTGGTTTCGGCGTATATTTTTTTACGCGGACATAATTTACCCGGTGGTGGTTTTATCGCAGGATTAATTACCGCGATTGCCTTAATTCAACAATATATTGCCCACGGTGTCGGTTGGATGCGTGATCGTGGCGATTTGAACTTTCAATGGTTTATCGGCGGTGGGCTTCTTATCGCTTGTTTGTCGGGTGTTGGGAGTTGGATTTTTGATCGCCCATTCTTGACATCTTGGTTTGATTATTTCTCTTTGCCCGGTATTGGTAAATTCGAGTTGGCCAGCGCTATGGTATTTGATTTAGGGGTGTATCTAACTGTGATTGGCGCAACGCTATCTATATTAGTGAATTTGGGCAAATTAACGACAACCGATAGGCTGGTAAAAAGTGCGATTAAGGGAGGGCATTTGTAATGGAACTTATTTATGCCATTGCGGTTGGCGTTATGGTGACCTGCGCAGTTTTTTTATTATTGCGAGGGAGAACCTTCACCATTGTCTTGGGGTTAACCTTGTTATCATACGCGGTGAATTTATTCTTATTTGCCAGTGGTGGATTGAGTTTAAATAGCGCGGCCATTTTGAGCGATGGTGGTAAATACGCTGATCCCTTACCACAGGCGTTGGTTCTCACGGCTATCGTGATCGGCTTTGCGATGACTGCTTTTGCACTGATTTTAGCTATACGAGCACGTGCAGATCTTGGTAACGATCAGGTCGATGGCAAGGCAATATCCGGAAATGTGTTAGGCGCTGAACCCATATCGGCAGACAAAAGAGCTAAGTTATGATGCATCTACCTATATTGCCGATACTGTTGCCATTTATTGGCGCGGTTGTACTGATGTTTCCGTTTTTTAACGAACGCCCTGTTGCTCAGCGTCAAATCACACTCATTACTTTGCTGTTAATGCTCGTCGCGAGCGGCTGGCTGTTGCGCGATAGTTTGTTGTTTGGTCCGTTACCTTATGCTTTAGGCGATTGGCGTCCACCGTTTGGTATATTGCTGCTAGCTGACCCATTAGCCGCGATGATGCTTGTTCTCTCGGCAGTCTTGGCGATCAGTGTTTCCTTGTATGCGGCTGCGGGGGATGATCAAACGGGCCGTTTCTTTCATCCATTATTCTTATTTCAATTGCTGGGTATTAACGGTGCATTTTTAACCGCCGATGTATTTAATTTATTCGTATTTTTCGAAATATTATTGATCGCTTCCTATTCGCTGTTAATTCATGGCGGTGGTCGTCAGCGCACTCAAGCCGCCTTGCATTATGTGCTTTACAATCTTATTGGGTCGGCCTTATTTTTAATTGCATTAGCAATCCTGTATCGCGTATTTGGTACTTTGAACTTGTTGGATATGGCTGCCAAGGTAGGTAGTTTAGCGACCGATATTTTGCCATTAGCGCGTGCCGGTGGTTTGTTATTGCTGGTGGTTTTTGGCATTAAAGCCGCGTTGCTACCCATGCATTTTTGGTTGCCGAATACTTATGCAGCGACCTCTATTCCTGTAGCCGCCTTGTTTGCCATTATGACCAAAGTGGGTGTTTATAGTATGTGGCGTTTTCATACAGCGGTGTTTGGCGAGAGAGCTGGTGAGTTAAGTTTACTGGGTATGAACTGGCTGTGGCCTATGGCGATTTTGACCCTTATTGTTGGTTCGGTCGGAGTGTTGGCGAGTCGGTCATTGCGCTGGCTTGCGGCGAATTTAATTGCGGTATCGGTGGGCACCTTGTTGCTGACTGTTGCTATGGCCGATGTCAAAGCAACGGCTGCGGGTATTTATTATACCTTGCACACGACCTTGCTCTCAGCTGCGTTATTTTTACTGGCAGGCTTAATTCAAGCACAACGTGGGCAGGCGGGTGATCGTTTTGTATCGGCACGGCCTTTATTACAGCCGCGCTTACTCGGTATTTTTTTCGCCGTCATAGCGATGGCTTTGGTGGGATTACCACCGTTTTCCGGATTTATCGGCAAGGTGTTTATCCTGCAAGCTGCTGCTGAAAGCGGTTACATCTGGCGCGTCTGGCCGGTGATATTGATCTCGGGTTTAGTCGTGTTGGTTGCTTTGTCGCGTGCGGGTACTACCTTGTTTTGGCGTACCCAAGGGCTGCCTTTAGAAAATAACAATAAGCTCGCTCATCCAAGCCAAATTATTGGTATTTCTATCTTGGCGTCAAGCGCGCCGCTGCTTGTGGTGTTCGCTGGTCCATTAACGGATTGGTCTCTGCTGGCTTCCGAGTGGTTGCATCAAGGTGTGCAGTTACGCGATATCAGTGTAGGGAGCAAGTAATATGAAACGTCTATTCCCTATGCCGTGGCATAGCTTATTACTCTTGATTGTCTGGTTACTGCTTAATAGTTGGTCGTTTGGTCATTTTATTTTGGGCGGTATTTTAGCCGTATTTATTCCACTGTTGACTTATCGCTATGTGAGCGGGCATCCGTCCATTCGTCATCCGTTAAAAGCGTTGCGTTATATTTGTCGTTTATTGTGGGATATCGCCGTTGCTAACATTCAAGTAGCGCAACGGGTACTCGCTTCGAATAGTAGCCTTCGGCCTAGCTGGGTTGCTTATCCGTTACAGATTACCGATCCATTTTTGATGACTTTATTGGCGAGCACTATTTCGTTAACGCCGGGTACGGTGAGCGTTGAGTTTTCCGAAGATCGACGGTGGTTATATATACATGTTCTGCATTTAGAAAATGCCGATGAGTTAGTCAATTTTATTCGGCGTCGTTATGAGCAGCCATTGCAGGAGGTTTTTACATGTTAAAATTTTCAGTTTTATTAGCGTCTGCCTTGGTGTGTATAGCTTTGTTTTTTTGCTTATGGCGCTTGTTTAAAGGCCCTGATATAACGGATCGTATTTTGGCTCTAGATACACTGTATATTAATAGCATCGCCTTAATTATTTTATTGGGTCTGCATCACGGATCGGCACTGTACTACGAAGGGGCTTTGTTAATTGCCATGCTTGGCTTTGTGAGTACTGCCGCGTTATCCAAGTATTTATTACGTGGCGATATTATTGAATAGGTAATTGATGAATATGGAAATGATTGGCACCCTTTTGTTCGAAGCTCTGGTGGCACTGCTGATTGTGATTGGCGGTATATTTATGCTGATTGGGTCGTTAGCATTGGTGAAGTTACCGGATTTTTTTACGCGTCTGCATGGCCCTACAAAATCAACAACCTTAGGTATTGGTGCGACGTTACTAGCATCCGTTATTTGGTTTAGCGTTATTGACGGCGAGTTGCGAGTGCATGAGTTAGTGATTAGTCTATTTTTATTTATGACTGCGCCAGTGTCGGCTTACATGTTGGGTAAAGCCGCCTTGCATCGGCGGCGTCCGACGATTGCTAGCACTCAACATCCTAGCGTTCGCGAAAATGCCGAGCGTCAGCGAGCAAATGATTAGTTGAGCGGCTTAAAGTCGCTCAATTGCTTCTTGTAATTTGTCGACGGCGATGACTTCCATTCCGGGAATCGGTGCTCGTGGTGCATTCGCTTTCGGGACAATAGCGCGAGTAAAACCGTGTTTTGCGGCTTCTTTTATACGTTCCTGTCCCGACGGGACTGGGCGTATTTCTCCTGATAAACCGACCTCGCCAAAAACTATTAAACCTTGTTCTAACGGTTGGTTACGGAAGCTGGAAAGCGTCGCTAATAGCAGCGCTAAGTCGGCTCCTGTTTCCGATACTTTTACCCCGCCAACGACATTGATATACACATCTTGATCCCCAAGATGAACGCCGCCATGACGGTGTAATACCGCAAGCAATAAATTTAAACGGTTTTGATCTAGGCCTACGGCGACACGTTTGGGGTTACCAAAATGACTATCGTCGACCAATGCTTGAATCTCAACCAAGAGTGGACGAGTGCCTTCCCAAATGACCATAACGACGCTGCCTGCCGCAGGCTCCTCGCTGCGGCTAAGGAAAATGGAACTCGGGTTTTTAACCTCTTTTAGTCCGGTATCCAGCATGGCGAACACGCCGAGTTCATTAATGGCGCCAAAACGGTTTTTAATGGCACGTAGAACTCGGTAACGGCTATCACCAGAACCTTCGAGCATGATCGAGCAGTCAATCATATGTTCAAGGACTTTTGGCCCAGCCAGTGTGCCGTCTTTAGTAACGTGACCTACTAGTAACAGGACGGTGCCTGTTTGCTTGGCAAAGCGGGTTAAATAGGCGGCGCTTTCGCGCACTTGCGACACACTGCCGGGCGCCGATTCTATGCCTTCGACATGCATAACTTGAATTGAATCGATCACCACAATTTTAGGTTTATGCTGCTGTAGTAATTGCGTTAATCGTTCGACATTGGTTTCGCTGAGGATTTGTAGCTCATTGAGTGGTAAACCTAAACGCTGTGCGCGCATGGCAACTTGTTGCAAGCTTTCTTCACCGGTCACATACAACACTGGCATGTGAGCCGCGAGATTGCATAGGGTTTGCAGTAATAGAGTTGACTTCCCCGCGCCAGGATGGCCGCCAATCAAGATGGCTGATCCAGGTACGAGGCCACCACCGAGAACGCGATCGAATTCCGCCATGCCACTGGTGAAGCGCGGCACTTCGTTTAAATTGATATCGGCCAGTCGCTGTACGCCTTGGCTAGAGGTATCTCCGGCGTAACCTTCAAAGCGAGCATCGCGTGTTGGTGCTTTACTGCTCGAGACCACGAATTCTTGCAAAGTATTCCATTGGCCGCAGTCAGTACATTGGCCCTGCCATTTGCTGTGGTCTGATCCGCATTCGGTGCAGACGTATGCTGTTTTTTTCTTGGCCATGATCACTGCCTATTTGTCATTGCGGCCATGATAACAGGCCCAGTTCCCGCGTGGTAATGGATGCACTGTGACTCGAATCAAATTGACCATACAGGTCTTTAGCAGGCTGGTGTTATGATACGCCCAACGTTTTTGGAGGTAGGTATGTCATTCGGTCAATTTATTGCTTTAGCGTCATGTGTATTGTCAATGGGAACCATCGCAGCAACGTATTATGTTGCTGCCAGTCAAGGTACTGCTGAATTCTGTAATCCATTTCTGGATGGCTGTACAGATATTACTCATACCGGAATGAAGGGTGATGCAGGCTTTATTTTTCGGGGTGGAATGATCGCCGCTTGCGCATTTTTTGTTGTGTGGTGGCAAGTGATGCGAACTTGGCTAGCACCTGTCGCCAATCATGTCGCACTTAATGTAATGCAATTTTTTGGCGTTCTGGCTGCGCTCGGCCTATTAGCGGGCACTGCAGTGCTGCTACCCGAAAAAGCCGATACGAATTGGTTTGTGCATGTGCGTGGCGCTAATTTATTTTTTCAGGGAATGTTGTTGGCTTTAACAATTAATTTTATCTTGATTATTCGTGCTTATCGTAGTGGATTTAATGTGCCGTCATTTCGCTTTAAAAGTATTGTGATGTTGATTTTATGGGGGATGTTTATTGCCTTTGCTGGAGTGACTGTTGGCGTGGAAATTAGCAATGGCAAGCGCATTATCGAATGGTGGGCTACGCTCTTTATTGGTATTTACTTGTTGTCGTCTTATTGGGATTGGCGGCAGGTGTGCTTGGTTAGTGGGGATGCCAATAACGATTAAATTATTGGCCTTATTTTATAAGCGATTTACTAGCGCTTAACGGAAATCGCCCCATACGTACTGTAAAACACTAAGGGCCGTTAGGGCTGCAGTTTCTGTGCGTAATATTCGTGGCCCAAGCCGTAGGCCATCAAATCCATTCTTGGCACAGAAGGTTACTTCATCATCACTAAAGCCACCTTCAGGTCCGACGAGTAATGCAACACTGCTTGGTACTTTGTCGGCCGTTAACGGTTGCTGGTTATGTGGATGTAGCAATAGTTTTTTCTCGCAGTCGACCGCCGCTAACCACTGGTTAAGATTTACTGGTTCATGAATGGTCGGAATACGATTGCGCCCGCTTTGCTCACAGGCGGCAATGGCAACTCGCTGCCAATGCTCCACTTTTTTGTCTAAACGTTCGCCTTTCAAGCGCACATCGCAGCGTTCACTCCATAGAGGAGTGATGTCGCTAATCCCCAATTCTGTTGCTTTTTGAATGGTAAAATCCATGCGATCCCCTTTCGATATGACTTGTCCTAAGTGTAGTGACAAGGGCATGAGCGCATCGCTACGTTCTATCGCGGAAATATGAAAATGGGCTGATTTTTTGCTGACTCGGCACAGAGTTGCATTATATTCATGACCGTCGCCATTAAATACGCGAATCGGATCGCCCTCGGTCAAGCGCAGCACTCGTATTAGATGAATGGCAGCTTGATCATTAAATGCGAATTCATGGGCGATGCTAAGAGGGTGCTCGGAGTAAACACGGGGTCCTGGCATGGTCGTAACTCGTCAAAAGAGAAAGGCCGCATCATACCAGAAACTGGCGCGGCCCCAAGACAATAGGATGTGATTGACTTTATGACGCGTCGTTTTGGGCGTGGTTGCGTTTGCGCAGAGCACGCGATTGTAATTGAAATAGATGATGGATGAGTAATTCTTGTTCAGCTTCTCTTAGGCCTTCAAAGTTTACCCGCACAAGGTAAGGGATATCGGTATTATCGGATGCTTCTATTCCAACCACTGTTCCTATTAGTGATACCGGTACATTGGATGGTTTTAATTGCATTTGGACGCGTAATCTTGCGTTTTTAGCCATAGGTTCTTTATTGTGGAAGGCCATGCCGCAAGCACTCAGATTTATACGAGTGCGCATACCTGTTTGGCCAATTTCTTTGTCCGTATTTTTATTACCCAGAGGTGATGCGAGTAGGTTAACTTTGCGATTAAATAAATCCAGTATGTTAGTTATGTCTGGGTTTTTTGATTGTAGTTGCGCAAGCAGTGAATTGATATCCTGTTCTAATTCAGCCAGCTCGGCTTGATATTGAACGTGATTTATTTTCCATTGGTTAGCTTCTTCATGAGTAATGGTTTCGAAGTCTAAAATAACTTCGTCATCTAAGCGAAAATAGCGACGTCTTTCTTCCACGATATTTCTCCTAAAGAGTATCTTCTTGTTCTGATAAACCGATGTCATTTCAGCGTATTTTGTTAAAAAATTTCGTTTGGATTTAATTCAAAATCTTCCGGCTGAGCATTGACAGCGTCTTTAATATCGTCTTGATTGGTTGGTATTTCTGGTATGTCGTCATCATCATTTTCTTGTGTGCGTAAAATAATAATTTCTACTCGTCTATTGCGGGCGCGAGAGGCATCATCTGTGTTAGCAACAAGCGGCTGTTTATCCGCATGACCAACCACCTGAAACCGACTCTCATCCATTTCTGGAGCAATAAATAGCTCTTCCGCAAAGGCCGTTGCGCGTGCGGAGGATAATGCCCAGTTAGAACGAAATCGCCCACCCTTCAATGGGATATCATCCGTGTGTCCTTCCACAGAAATACGCCCAGGAATGGTCACCAGTACTTCTCGTATTTTATCAATTACGGGTAGAAAACGATCCTCAATATAATCTGAACCAGAGCGGAAGGTGTCCTTCTGCTGAATTCGAATAATGATTTTTTTCCCGACGGTCTCAATTTCAACTTGCCCGTGTGCAATTTCCTCTTCTAATGTTGCCGCTATTTCCATTGCCTGAGCTTCACTTTTTTTTGTTTCTGCTTCGTTATCCGTACTCGGTACGACCACTTCTCGCGTTAACATACCTTGGTCGCCCTGACGAGTTTCCTGTTGAGTAATTTCATCTTGGCACAGCACTTCAAGCGAGCTTTTAGTGATGTCGCTGGTTTTTTGTCGTACTTCGTTTATTGGCGTCGGCTCTGGGATAGACGGGCTGAAGTTACGTGCAATAATACTTGTTCCCTTTGGTGGGTCACTGACGTTAACGAGTGTTTGCACACCAAATGCATCTCTCAATTCACCGGCTAAGCGCTTGAATTTAAGTGCGTCCATTTCCGAGAATGAAAGCAACAAAACGAAAAAGCACATAAGTAGTGACATTAGGTCCGCAAAGGTCATTACCCAAGCTGGAATGCCAGTAGGACATGGTGGGCACTCTTGTTCTTCTTCAGTTGCCATGGTGATTAATCATCCGCCGTCGCGCGCTTACCTTCTTGTACGTAGGCTTGCAGCATGGATTCAATGACTCGAGGGTTTTGACCGCTTTGAATGGCTAAAAGAGCATCAATAATCATGGATTTGAGCGTGTCTTCTTCGGCCTTGCGTAACGTTAATTTATCGGCAATCGGCAGCATCAACATGGTCGCCATCATGGCCCCGTATAAGGTTGTTAGCAGGGCTACCGCCATTGCTGGGCCAATGGATTTCGGATCATCCATGTTGGCCAGCATGGCTACCAGACCAATCAAGGTACCGATCATGCCCATCGCTGGGCCTACATCGCCCATCGCTCTAAAAATCGTGATGCCGGTATCGTGACGCTCGCTGGCGAGTTTCATTTCTTTGCTGAGTAAGGTGCGCACTACGTCTGGGTCGTGGCCATCCACGAGCAGTTGGATGCCTTTGCTTAAAAATTCGTCGCTAACTTCTTTACCTTC